>Ga0302147_10000045_pt1 | contig 58518 bp, 44 predicted proteins | sample I_Bog_E3_2_FD_192438 | JGI IMG/M metagenome (GOLD analysis project Ga0302147, IMG submission 192438) | Peat permafrost microbial communities from Stordalen Mire near Abisko, Sweden - I_Bog_E3_2 | ecosystem: Environmental > Terrestrial > Soil > Wetlands > Peat | place: Sweden: Abisko, Stordalen...
CAGCCCTTCCAGCCGGCTGCGTTCATCCTCGCTGAGTGTTACTCGATAACGGGGTGTCATGCATCTATCATTTACCGAGAAACATCCTGCGTCAATATGCGAACTATATTATGTTACATGGTACTAGTTCAAAATCAGTAGCAATTGGTCGCAATCCAGCGCTAAAGGAGGGTAGGGAATATGGCCGTAAGCTATTAACGTGTAGTGACTTATCTCAATAGGTAGCAGCTCGCGAGGGCACTGCCCGCATGGCTGTTAACCGAAGGGTTGTAGGTTCGAGTCCTACCTGAGGAGCCAATAAAATCAACAACTTAGAGCAAGAGATAGCAGCAGAAAGACACGAAATTGGCCCGATTGTAGTCAATTTTGTCGTCACTCACTTTCAAAACCGGTGCTAACCCATAGCAACCGATCTCAGTTGTGGCTCCCCTCGATAGATCGACTCCAGACCTCCAGCCTCATGTCCTGAACCACGCTCTCGTGTGGCGCCGGGATTTCTGAAATTTGATCGAGTTTTGCCTTCGCCTGAATCTTCAGTCGCGCGCCCACACAGGCGCGCTCACCGAAAGGACAGGAGACCCGAATGTCAACTTATCCAAGAGGAAAATATTGGTGGTACCGGTTTCGCTTCGCGGGAGAACGCATCGACGAACCGACAAAATCGACATCGCGAACCGTCGCGAAAGACGCTGAACGCCAGCACCGGAAAACACTCGAAGCCGGGTACAACAACTTCAAAGAGGTTCGGCAGAACCGTGTCCGGATTCTTGAGGAGATCATCGAGGAATACCTGACGGGCTACCGGCTCCGTTACCGGTCGGCGTCTTTTGCCGAGTATGCGCTCGGACACGTCAGCCGTCTTCTCGGCACGAAGATCGTCGGCGAGATCACCGAAATTTCGGTTCTCCGCTATCAGGAGGACAGGCTCCGTTCACAGACGGGATCTAGTCTTGCTATCTTCCGTGCGTTCATCACGGCGTGGGATCCCCGACAGCGGTTTAGGCAGAGGTCGATAGGGTTCCCCTTGGAAAGACCGGCATGAAGAAGCCTTTGCTCGTCATCGCATGGATCGCACTCATGCCCCAGGCCTGGTGCGCACCCAAAGGGAGTCCTCGCCTTGCTGTCGGTCAGTGACCCGCCCCCCCTTTTTCGTCTGGTTCGCTCTGGAAAAGATAGCCTATGGCGCGATTTGCGCGCAGATCCGCGAGTGTAGGCATCTGTGCGAAGGGGGGCCGCAAGTTGGCTCCATCTGCTTTGAGTGAATGCTATGTGCATTCCGCAAAAGAAGGGCGGTCTTGTACTATTGTGGCTTAGCCAGAGGTGTCACTGGATGAACTATAGGAAGATTTCTCGCCGAGATGTGATGAAGGGTGCCGGAGCATTAGCGGTTCTCCCAGGAATCAGGACCACAGACGGGCAAATGTCCGGGGCACGAGATTCGCTTACAAGAAGAGGAAGAATCCGACAATCCGTGTGCCGCTGGTGCTACGAATCGATTGCACTGGACGAGCTTTGCGCCTTTGCGGCAAACATCGGGTTAAAGGGTATAGATCTGCTTGAACCTGAAGAGTGGGGTGTACCACAAAGGCACGGACTGATTTGCACCATGGGGTATGCGGGAGGCGGCGACATCGGAAACGCACTGAATCGCGTGGAGAATCACAAGGCGATTGAGGAGGCCTTTCGCAAGAACATCCCATTGGCCGCGAAGCTGGGCGTCCCCAACGTGATTACGTTCTCGGGAAACCGGAGAGGAATGCCGGACGAGGAGGGAGCGCGCAACACCGTGATCGGCCTGAACCGTATCAAGAAGATCGGCGAGGACCATGGGGTTACGATTAACCTGGAACTGCTGAACAGCAAGAAGGACCATCACGATTACATGGCCGATCATACGGCGTGGGGTGTTCGGGTGGTGCAGGAGGTCGCTTCGCCCCGCGTGAAATTACTCTACGACATCTACCATATGCAGATCATGGAAGGCGATCTGATCCAAACGATCCGCGACAACATGCAATGGATTGGGCATTTTCACACTGGCGGTGTACCCGGACGGCACGAACTGAACAATCAACAGGAGGTGCAGTGGGACGGTGTGATGCGCGCGATTGCAGATCTAAAGTTTCAAGACTATGTTGCGCACGAGTTCGTGCCTACGGGGGACCCCCTGACGAGCTTGCGTCAAGCCGTCGAACTGTGTGAGGTGTAAGGCAACCTCAGATCCACTCGCACGGAATCACGGAATGCCCAACGGCTCCTAACTGCGGATGATCAACTTGGTGGAGATCAGTTGTGCAATTGCCGACGATGTATTGTCAAACTGGCGCTGTTTGATGACACGTACGGCTGCTGAGACCAACTCTGTCCAGGGAATGGCCATGGTGGTGAGGTTGAGCCATTGTGCGATGGGCGCATCGTCGAAGCTGACGAGAGGTGGCCTCTTGACGCCCTTCCGTATGCAACTCCGGACTACTGCTTCCGCGAGACGATCTGCGCAACAGAAGATTCCGTCGGCTCCCGCTGCGACAACCTTATCGGCAATCTTGATGGCGCCTTCGTAGTACCAGGTGGGCGAAACAAATACCGTCGCCGGCATGACAGACAGAAATCCATTCACTCTTGCTGTGCTGCGAATGTCGTCCGCGGGACCGGACAGGATTGCAACGCGAGATGCTCTTGGGAATTGCCGCTTGAAGTATTGAGCTGCACCTGCGCCCCCTGAAAAGTCGTCGACCGAAACGCTGTCAATCAGGGACGAAGCCAAGCCGGGCGGCGGCCGATAGTTGAGCAGCAGTGCATGGCGTCCTAACTGCACTGCACGGTCCACCACGTCCAGGCGCTCCCAGATGACAGGGTATCGCTCCTTCGGCAGGCCCTCAGTTCGCGGGTTGAGGCTGGTCGTCCAACTCATGCGCCAGGGGATACCGGCGCGGTCGAGATGGGAAGTCAACTCTTCAAGGAGCCGCGAACCAAAACTCGTTTTCCTTTTAGCGCGGGCATTGAAGATGAGAAGGACACCCGATGTTTGCTTGTGGCCGCCAGGATAGTAGGTTCCTGACGCCGGTCGTCGTTCGAGCAGTCCTTCCTGCACAAGTTCCCGTATAAGATTGTCCGCAGTTTGATAACTGATATGAAATCGCTTTGCGATCGCACGATTTGCCAGAAACCGTTGACCAGAGCGGGAACTCTCAGCCTGGATGATGCTCAACAGTTTCTTCTTTACAACCTGCACGCGTTCGGTTCTCGTTCTTGGCACGTCGAGAATCATATCAAATGTTTTCGCAAGTTTGTCGATACCGAAATATCTATATTTGTCAGCACCAGCGAAGAACAAGCTCAAAGACCTCTGCAATGCAGCCAACACTCTTGCGGTGTGCCTCAAATACTTGATCGGTTGCGATGCGATGAAAATCGATATTTCCGGAAGTCATACCAGATAGTCCATCAGAACTATCAGAGAAGAAACAAATCCAAGCTGTGGAAGGGGTTATTTCCAGAAAAATGCCCAAAAGTCAAGAAAATATACAGATCAGTTGATTGATGGAACTCATTTACATCATATCAGTAATTCAATCATGGAGATGATTTCCATTGCCTGCGATCACATGCACTACTACCCTTGTGTCGCAATCAAGAAGCAACGAAATTCGTTGCCGAATAAATCTGCATTACTTGGAGGGGATGTGCGCAAACTATGGTTTTTGGTCGTATTCGGGTTGTTTCTCGCTCCAGCCTTTGCCCAATTTTCGGCGAATGTGCAAGGAACGGTGACTGATCCCAAGGGCGCGGTGGTGGTGGGCGCAAAGGTGACGTTGACGAACACGGATACAAACGTGAGTCAGACGTTCGTAAGCAACTCAACCGGTCAGTATTATTTCAATCGACTGGCGCCCGGTTCTTACACGGTGACGGTAAGCGCCCAGGGATTTGAGAAGACGGTTCAGCCGATTCAGCTTTCGACGCAGGAGACCGCCGGCGTCGACATCCAACTCAAGGTCGGGGCAACCCAGGATGTAGTCACGGTGAGCGCCGAGGACAGTCATGGACTGAATCCGGAGGAGACCCGCATTCAATACACTCTGAGTTCCGAGGAGATTGCCGACTTTCCGCTGGAGAGCAGGGGAACACTCGGATTGCTGAAGACTGCGCCCGGTGCGACTGGAATCGACGAGGGTCACCAGAATGTTGCGATCAATCGCGATAATTCTCCAGAGTCGGTCAATGGCCGAGGAACTGCGGGCAACACGTTTGTTCTGGATTCCATCCCGGTTGTGAGCGAACTTGGTGGCACCAGCGGTGTAGGAAATCCGCCCAGCACCGGCTACATCAACCTGATTCCACATCCGGACATGGTGCAGGAAATTGCTTTGCAAACGACGACATTCGCTGTCGAGAACGGTGCGGGGAGCGGCATTCAGACCAGCATTACCACCAAGTCCGGTACCAACAAGTTCCATGGCGATGCCGATTACACCTACACGGGCGGGCCATTCCGGGCGAATTCAGATGGTTCGGTGAATCATCCGCCGTTCCGCCAACAGTACATTGAAACTGCTCTTGGCGGCCCCATCTGGAAGGACCGCACGTTCTTCTTCGGGTCGTACTTCAACCAGGGAAACGCCACCCCGGCGGGCAGCTTTGGAACATTCTATGATCCTTCGTTCATCACCTGGGGCGAGCAGAATTACCCCAACTCCCAGAACATATCGCATGGGCTAGCCCCCTATCCTGCTGACAATGCACGCCCCGGTACCACGCAGGTTCTTACCACTGGTGGAGACCTGGGCGGGTACAACTTCATAACTGGCAGTTCAATTCCATGCAACTCGGGAGGGGCATCGGCCCAGCCGACTCAGGGCATGATTCCGATTCCGTGTGATCAACCGATCTGGGACCAGGCTGCTTTCAATGCAACGTTTTTCAACAATGGCGAGCAGTACAACTTCCGTCTGGATCACTCCTTGCGCGAAGGCAGGGATCGCGCCTACCTCAGCTTTTTCCGCTTTGACCAGAAGAGCGTATCGCCCGCGATCCAGTCGACACTTTCCGGCGTGACTCCGAGCACTGGCTATTACTTGGCCGGGAACTACACCCATGCATTTACCAGCTCACTCCTGAATGAAGCCAGCTTTGGACAGACGCGCTTTTACTTCTTCTTCGGACCTGGCCAAGGCGCCCAGAGCCAGCTTCTGCTGCCGTATCTTTCTGGATGCACCTGCGCGGGTTTGAATCTGATCAAGTTCATCGAACTCGAAAGGGAGCACCAGAGCTACGGTCGCGACGCCATCTCGTGGGCTAAGGGAAAACACAATTTTACGTTTGGGTTTCAAGGCGCTTACAACAACGAGTCGAACGACGAGAGCGCTGTTTATGGCCGGCCGTTCGGAGATTTTTCATTCTTCCTGTACGACTACCTGAGCGATGCACCGGATCTTGAATTGATCTATACCCTCTCCGCGCAGGCAGGACCGTTGGGCGGCAAGTTCATTCCGCAACTGTTTGGTGCACAGGCCACACGCTTCGGCGCTTATGTGCAGGACTCCTGGAGGGTGACGCCGAACCTGGTTTTGAATTACGGAATTCGCTGGGACGATTTCGGCAATCCGATCGCATACGGGAAGAACGCGGAGCAATTTGCGAACGTCTCTCTTGGTGGCGGAGGTCTGCTTCAGCAGCAGGTTGCAGGTCTTTATGTAAGCGCCGTGAATAATGTTTATACAAGCCAGAGAAATAACAACTTCCTGCCTCGTGCCGGATTTGCCTACACCCTGCCATTCGACAAAAAGACAGTCGTGCGCGGCGGTGGCGGGCTCTATTCGGATGATCTGAATCTTTCCGACGTGAGCATCAGCATTCCGACTCAACCGCCGGTGCGCCTGTCCGAGACGCTGGGCTACTATTCCACCCCAAAGGCGTTGCTCAGCTATGGCACGACTACGACGCAAGGCCCTCCAGGAGGCAATCCCTATGGCTTCCAGTTCCCATCCATTTCGATCTACGGGTATAAGCCCGACGGTGCGCCTTTGGATGGAAGCGGGAATGTGGTGATTGGCGACCTGTACGGAGTCGATCCGAATTTGAATGCACAGCGAACGGTTCTGTTCAACCTTGGTCTTGAGCGGCAACTCCCCAAGAACATTGTTGTAGGAGCGACTTACACGGGCTCTTACTCGTATGGGCTTCTGGCGCTCACAGACGTCAACACGTTGTCCGGAAAGTTTCAAACCACGGCCCAGGGGGGGAATCAGCTTCTCCCCGGATACAATCCGGATTTTGGGAAGATCAAGTTCTATCGCAACGCCGGCATGGGTGACTACAACGGACTGATCCTCACTGCAAGACAGACTGTTGGGAAGCTCACCTACCAGGCATCGTACACCTGGGGCAAAGGCCTGGGTGACCCGATTAGCCAGTGGACCGACCAATACAATGTCCACTCCCAGTACAGCTACCTCGCCGGGGACACGCGGCAGCGCTTCACGCTCACGCAGGTCTACACAACGCCAAGGTTCACCTCAAACAGCCTGCTCAACGAAGTCGTTGGTGGATGGAACCTGAGCGATACGATCATTGCCCAGACCGGATCTCCATTCACGATCGCGGACACCACGGATGACTTCAATGGCGACGGCACGTTGTTCGACCTTCCTGCATACACTGGCAGCCAGCGCAAGATCAGCCGTTCGCAGGCGCATGCCGCATTCTTCAATCAGCCCAGTTCGGTCTTTAGCAGCCCGGCAAACCAGTTCATTGTGCCGCCGGGAACTCTCACGGAAGGCGAAAACGGCCGGCAGAACAACTTCTTCGGACCGGGCTACTTCACACTCGACACGGCGCTCAGCAAGAAGATCCAGTTCCCCTGGCTGCTTGGCGAGCGTGGCACCCTCTCGCTTCGCGCCGAGGCATTGAATGTTCTGAATCACGATAACTTCAATAACCCTGGCGGTTCGTTTCAGGTTGGAGGCAACAACGCGCTCATTGGGCAGGTGTCTGGAACGTTCCAGGGGCGGGTCCTTCAGGTGGGCGGCCGTTTCGAATTCTAGCGGCGATCAAGCAAGTTGTTTGCCATGGCAGGTCGGGGCACGATGTGCTTCGACCTGCCTGTCGTAAGGAAGCGATTGACCAGTTGCCTTGAGGGGATTGTTCGGTGTCAATTGATCGTGGATCAGCCAAGAGCACAACATTGGCGGGTCGACTTCCGGAAGAAACAGTCAAAGGGTGCCGCTTGCAAACGAAGTTCAAATTCATTTTCCTGTCGGTGGCATGCTTATCCCTCGCCTGGGCCGCGTGGGGATCGATGGAAGCGGAGGCGCAATCTTTCAGGCTCAAGAATGGAGATACTGTCGTTTTTTACGGCGACAGCATCACCGCACAGAGCCTCTATACCCAGTGGGTTGAGCTCTACACCGTGACGCGGTTCCCAGGGATGCGAGTACACTTCTATAACGCCGGTGTGGGTGGGGATCGGGTAAACGGGGGCAGCGGCGGAACAATCGACGAGCGCCTGGCACGCGATGTCTTTCCGCATAGGCCCTCGGTGATCACAGTGATGCTGGGGATGAACGATGGGAGTTACACTCCGTTCACGGAGAAAATTCAGTCAGCCTACACCAGCGGATACGAACACCTGCTCCAATCCATTCATGAACATGCCCCCGGCGCTCGGGTGACACTGCTTGGTCCATCGCCGCTTGACGATGTGACGCGGCCTGTATGGTTTCCCGGCGGTTACAACTCTGTTTTGCGAGAATATGCCGAACTCGACAGAAATCTGGCCAGGAGTCACAACGCTTCGTTCGTGAACTTCAACCCTCCGGTAGTCGCGCTGCTTGAACATGCCGAGGCCTTTGATCCGAATGTAGCTCGGCTGCTGCTGCCAGATCGTGTGCATCCCGACGTCATTGCTCACTGGGTGATGGCAGAGACCCTTCTGAAGGCGTGGGATGCGCCCGCCGAAGTCTCTTCGGTGATCATCGATGCCAATGCAGTCAAACTGGTCGAAGCCCAAAACGCAACCGTGAGTGGGCTTACACACGACGACCAGACATTGCATTGGAGCGAGAAAGAGGAGGCACTGCCGCTTCCCTTTGACAAGGGAAACGCGACCCTAGCGCTCTTGTTCCAATTGACGGACATTCAACAGCAGCTGAACCAGGAATCATTGCGCGTCACCGGACTGGAGCCGGGCCTTTACGAGCTGGTCATCGACGATCAACCTGCAGGCAAGTTTTCTGGCGAAGAGCTCAATCAAGGAGTCAATCTCGCCGAATTTGCAACCCCGATGCGTGACCAGGCTCAGCGCGTAGCCTGGCTGATTGCTGACCGAGACCAAGCCCATGGCGTCCATATGCGGATGCTGATCCGGAACGCCGATCTGGGTTTAGTGCAGGGGAAGGAAGATGTTGTAGACGTCTTTGAAAGCTCGCTTGAAGACGCCATCTATGCTGAAGCTGTTCCCAAGGTGCATCTTTATACCCTGAGCCGTGCGGACCATTCAGGTGAAAAGCGCCCTTGATGGTAGCGCTGCGCGTATCAGATGTTCTGGGCAGTTGGAGCGACGATCCTGGAGCAAGAGAAGCGAACGAATTCCGAACTTGGCGAACACTTGCGGGATTGGAGAGCGTTGTGAAACAGAATGTGTGCAATCGAGGTGCAAAGCTACGAGACAACCACAAAGCCATGCAGCGAGAACTCACCAACTTCGAGGACGCGCCACGTCAACCCGGAACCGCCTCGACAGAAGCTCACCGGAAATACCGGGTGCAGGTTATTGTTACGGATCCCGAAGGGCAACAGGTCCTCAACCTGACCAAGCGGGCTGTTGAAGACATGCTGCACTGCAAAGGTTATTCAGCTCCGGATATTCAAGAGGCACTTCAAATTCTGGTTGAAGCGGAAGGGGAATGGAGCGCGTAGCCCCTTCATTGTCTGTGCGGTAACCGGAGCACTTCATCATGTCTGCTGTTTACGCGACAAATTGTCGGTCAGAGCCTGGTTGGCACATGAATGAGATACCTCGTTCCAACGAAGAGCCCCAAATCGAGAACAGCGAGTGGATGGTTGAAATTGGGAGACAGAAACGCAATTTGGTCGCGAGAAGATAAGGTGCCGGAATGAAAAGGGTCCACAAGAGCGTCCGTCTGATCGGGTTTGCACTCTACATTGCGTCGACTACGAGCCTGCTGGCTCAACAATCAAGCATCACAGGCAATCGAAGGGCTGACCGGTTGCTGGCACAGATGACGCTGGATGAGAAGATCAGCATGATTCATGGCACGGGTGAGGATGCTGCAACGTACCAGGGAGAGGCCGGGTACCTTCCTGGGGTAGCGCGACTTGGCATCCCTCCCATGCGATTTGCGGATGGACCTCCGGGGGTTCTTACGAGGGTCCCTTCAATTGCACCAACTTCAACCATGGGACTGGCAGCAACTTTCAGCCGGGAAGATGCGCGATTGAACGGCGAGGTAATTGGCCGGGAAGCCAGATCGCATGGTGTGAGCGTCGCATTACAGCCATTCATCAATATCGACAGAGATCTTGGCTTTGAGCGCAGTTACAACACCTTTGGGGAGGATCCATTTCTGACGGGTGAACTCGGTGCGGAAGAGGTTACCGGGATCCAGCAACAGGGCGTGATGGCGCAGGTCAAGCACTTCATCGGGTATGACACAGATGGAAGTAATGTCTTCATCGACGAACAGACCCTTCATGAGGTGTTCGCCGCGCCCTTTGCGGCGGCTGTGCGCGCAGGAGTTTCGTCCATCATGTGCTCCTACAACAAGATCAACGGAGCTTATTCGTGTGGAAATGCCAGCACGTTGAAGAAACTTCTCAGAGAAGAAATGGGTTTCGAGGGATTCGTGACCTCTGATTGGGGCGCGATTCATGCAACGGATTTCATCAACAGCGGGGTGGATGTGGAGATGCCGGGGCCGCTCCCTGTTTCGTTCGCAGGAAGGTCTTATTTTGTCAACGGAGTGGCTCGTCCGGCTCCAGAGGATGGCAAGCCGGATGGCCCCGCTCTCACGGACAGTGGAAGGCTTCCTGAAGAGCCGCCGCCTGCTCCACATGCTTCACATTTCACCGTGCGCGAGCCGGAGAATGCGACGAATCTGAAGAACTTGGTTGCAGCTGGGATCGTCTCGGAAGAAACGATCACGCGCGCCGCGGGCCGGGTCCTGCTGCAGATGGACAGGTTTGGCTTCCTGGATGGCAAGAACAAACTCGATGTCACTTCCTCCAACCATCGCGAGAACGTCAAGATTGTGGAGAAGACCTCTATTGATGCGGCGATCCTGCTCAAGAATGAAAATGGAATGCTTCCGCTGAGGGGTGGGAACCTGGAGAGCGTGGCAATGATTGGTCCTGGCGCGGGGCAAATTGTTTCCGTTGGAAAAACGGTAGAGAAGGCTGTGGGCTTGCCTGAGCTTGAGGTTGGTCCGCTCGATGCATTCAAGGATCTCGCGGGCCCTTCCGCACACGTTGCCTTTGCGGTGGCCGACGATATGGAAGGCGTGTCGATTCCATCGAAATACCTGTCGCATTTTGGCGAGCCCGGTCTGGAGCGACGCATGTGGAACGAGGACGCGATTTCAATCGATCCAGAACTGAACTTCACCGTCAAAGCCGGCAATGCTCTTCAGGCAAATGCGAGCGTGGTTTGGACAGGTACGCTTCGCGTCCCGGAGACTGGGCGATACCGCTTGCAACTGCAACTTCTTGGATGCTACGGGAAGTTCAGAATCGACGACCAGCTGGTTGCGAAGAACTGGTTCAACTTCATTCATGGGGAAGTGATTCAGCCGGGCCAGGATAGTCTCTTCCCGACTGAAGACGGCCTCGATAACCTGCGTGCAGAGATGGACCTGAAGGCGGGGCCGCATCGGATTGATGTGCAGGTACAGCCTGACTCCTCTAACGGGCCGGTTCAAGTGAGGGTGAGTTGGGTGACGCCCGAGCAGCAGGCGGAAAATAAGCGAACTGCGATAGATGTAGCGAAGAACGCGAAGACGGCGATCGTCTTTGCGTGGAGCCGCACGTTTCCGGTGTTTGCCCTTCCTGGCGATCAGGATGATCTGATTCGTTCTGTCGCGGCAGTGAATCCCAATACGATTGTCGTGCTCAACGTAAGCCAGCCGGTTGCAATGCCTTGGCTCGGGCAAGTGAAGGCCGTCCTCGATATGGGATGGACGGGCGATGAAGGCGGATGGGCGACTGCGAAGATTCTGCTCGGCCGTGCGAATGCTGGAGGGCGACTCCCATTCACATGGCCGAAGCGGCTCAGCGATATGCCCGCAAGCGAGCCCGCCCACCCTGAACGGTCGGGCAAGGGCATTCAAGGGAAAACAACCTTCAGCGAGGGAGTGTTTGTTGGGTACCGCTGGTTTGATCACAGCAAAATTGAGCCTCTGTTCCCATTCGGATTCGGATTGTCGTACACAAGCTTTGATTATTCAGGGATGAGATGCACTCCGGCCTCGGATGGCGGAATCGATGTCTTTGCCACGATCAGGAATGTGGGAACCGTTCCAGGCGACGAGGTGGCGCAGGTTTATTTGGAAAAGCCGCAGGAAGCTCCGGCCGGTGTACAGTTTCCCGATCGTGTCCTCGCGGGGTTTGAGCGGGTGCACCTTGCTCAGGGTGAATCTCGCGAAATTGAAATCCACGTCCCGTTGCGCTCGATGCAGTATTGGTCAACCGTGAAGCATTCCTGGATGACTCCAGCAGGCAGCCGCACGCTCTGGATAGGTGCTTCATCCAGGGACAAGAAGCTTTTGGCAACGGTCGATTCGCTTCCACCAGGAACATGATGATTCAAATGTGCAGCCGCGTGCATCTGGCGATGAGACACGCATCGGCGTCAGACCAGTCTCGAAACGGAAATGAAGAAGTCATATCGGTGAATTGAGCGATGGTTGAAAAGTTCTGGCGTCACACCCTGGACTCGATCTATGGTGTGTGGTGCGCAACGAGTATTGATCGGCTTTCCGGACCGTTCCAATCAGGCCGTCGCCGAGCCCCAAGTTGTTGAGGAGATCCACATGAAAATCCTGTTGCAGCGTAAATTCGTCCAAGCGTTCTTCCTCTTCTCGATTTCTTTGTTCTTCTTCAGACCGATGAAGGCACAGGACACAGACCTGACGGCAAAGTATCAGTGGAAGCCGGTACAGGTAGGCGCAGGTGGATGGATGCGTGGGTTGGCGGTAGCGCCGACGGGCACGGCTGCGTATGCGCGCGGCGATGTGGACAACGTGTATCGCTGGAGCAGTGCGGCGAGACAGTGGTATCCAACCAAGATATTCAGCGCGATTCCGTCTGCGTACACTGGTGCGCCCGTGAATGCCGGGGGCGGCGCGATCGCGATCGACCCATCGAACTCCAATCACGTGCTTGTCGTCTTCACGCTGAGCGGTTCTGCCGACCTGAATAACTTTTGGGGCCTGAACGTTTTCTATAGCACTGACGGCGCGGCGACCTACCAGGCTGCCAACCTCAGCTTGAGCGGCAGTCTGTCGCAGGAGACGACCGGCGAGCGGCTGGCAATCGATCCAAACAATGGCAACGTAGCCTATCTCGGACCTCCAGGAGCGGGAACGGGGAATGGCAATCCTGACGGCCTGCAGCGGAGCCTGGATGGAGGGGCAACATGGACTCAGGTCGCGGGTTCCGGGTTGCCGGTTTCAACCTCGTCACTGCGCTACGAATTCCAGTTGCCGCGTATCGATGGCGGATCTGGCACGGCCACAACGGGAGGGCAAACGGCGAGCAAGATTGTCTATGTGACCTACATCAAGCATGACGAGACGAATAACGACAACGTAATTGGCGGCGGCGTATTGAAGAGCGCCGATGGTGGAAACACCTGGACGGACATTACAGGAGCGGTACTTGAGTCAGGCACATCGGCCGTGGGTTTTGCAACCATCGACACGGTGGGAAATCTTTGGATTGCGGATGGTGGCAACAATAACCTTTATGAGTGGGCGCGGACGGGGTCCACGTGGACAACATCCTACCCAACCTATGGGGGCGGCGGAGGGATCGCGGTCGATCCCAAGAATCCGCAGCGGATTTTTGGCCAGGGCAACAGTTCCATTGCACGATCGCTCAATGGCGGGGCAAGCTGGACTGACCTGGGTCCGATGCAATTTGCAGCAGACCAGACAATCTCTTGGCTTGATCCATCCTCGTTTCGTCCACAGGGACATTATGTATCCGTGAGCGGTCTCTACTTCGATGCTTCCGGCACGCTCTGGATTGCCGGCGCGAACGATGGCATCATGAACTACACGCCAAGCGACGCGGACACATCAACTACCTGGACCAGCATTTCGGAAGGCATCGAAGAGGCTGTGGCCGAGCCGAGTGTGATTCCACCTGGTGGAATTCCCGTTCTAACTGTTGAAGACGAAACACTGTTTACAATCACCGATCCCGATACGTACACGGCTCAACATTTCCCGCTGAATACCTGGAATAGCAATAACGGACTGTCAAATGCAACTGACAGCAGCTACGCGCCGAATCAGCCAAAGTATGTGGTCGAGTTATCGACGAACATGGTTGCCGGCAATCCACTTGTGCAGTCTTCGGAGTACAGCGGATACAGCACAGATGGTGGTGTGACCTGGCAGGTGTTTCCCTCGATTGCGGCTGGCACTCATCCCTGCATTCTTTATGGCGGCAGCATTGCTGTCTCGCCGCGGGCTGCGGGGCATGAGAGCGACCCAGCGGGTGCAGACAATCTGGTTTGGATTCCGAGCAACTTCAATGATTTTGCGGCATTTGGCCACGGTCCAGCGCCGTTCTACTCAAAGGACGGCGGTGCGACATGGACGCAAACTGCCTCCTTCGACTCGGCGCCTGGCGCTACGCAGCGCACCGAGTGCCCATCGAACACCTCCTACACCTACACCGACTTTCAATGGGGTCCTTGGGTTTTTCCTTTATCGCAGCACCTGCTCGTGGCCGATCCCGTCACGCCGGGAACGTTTTACGTCCATATGACGGCTGGCGGCTTTTGGAAAAGCACGGACGGAGGAGTTACGTGGACACAGGAGGCAGCAACCAATTCCCCTGGATATCCGCAGCACGGAACGCTGGCGGCGGTTCCCGGGGTTTCAGGGGATCTGTGGCTGGTTGACGGGCATGAGGGAGCAACCGCGCACGGCCTTTACCACACATTGGATGGCGGAAATACCTTCGCGCGGAGTCCTGTGTTCGATTACGCATGGGCATTGGCTCTCGGCAAAGCAGCGCCTGGCCAGACGTATCCGGCGATTTATGTCGACGGACTCTATCACGGCGATTCGAACTGGGGTATCTTCCAGTCGATCGATGGCGGCGCGACCTTCAATCGAGTTGCGAATTATCCAGATGGCATCCTGGACATACCGAATACGATGACTGCGAGTTGGGATGTATTCGGAACGGTGTACATCGGTTTTGATGGCAACACCTTCTACTACGGAGCCTACAGCGACACTGTCGACGCTCCTGGCGCGCCAATACTCTCTGCAACCGCGAGTGATATGGCGGTACACCTTTCATGGTCGCCGGCGTATCCCGGTGGTACGCCTACCAGTTACAGCATTTATCGCGGCACTGCTACAGGTCAGGAGTCAACGACACCAATCGCCACGGTCGATGGGTCAACCTATGCCTACCAGGATAGCGGGTTGACCGATGGAACAACCTATTACTACTACATTGTCGGCACCAACGGCATTGGGACAGGACCCAATTCCATCGAGGCAAGCGCAACGCCAACCAATCCAGTACCAGCGCCTCCGACGAGTCTTACCGTATTCCCTGGGGACGGACAGCTTGAGCTGACATGGGCAGCGGCCCCAACTGCCACCTCCTACAACATCTTCCGCGGCCTCAGTTCCGGCGCGGAAGCGGCTACACCCGTCGCCACCGGGTTGACTTCAACCTACTACGTAGACATGAAGCTCACGGATGGAACGGCCTATTACTACCAGGTACAGGCAGTGAACTCGACAGGGCCGAGTCCCAAATCGGTTGAAGCGCAGGGAACGCCCGAGGCCGCAACTGCCAGCGATGCGATCATTTCGCCGGCAACTACTACCCCGGCACTTGACGGATCGGTGAGCGCCATCTGGAGCACCGCAGAGGTGTACCCGATGGCGAATCTCGTTGGAACGATTCCTACCGGCCAATCAAACTCTGCCACCTGGCAGGGATTGTGGGACACAAACAATCTCTACATCCTGGTCAACGTTCAGGACAGCGCGGCGCTGATGAACAACGACAGCGTCGAAGTCTATGTCGATGGCAACAATGGCAAGAACACCAGCTACACAGATCTGGATTGGCAATTCATCTTCCAGTACGGTACCCCGCAGGTGGAGGAGTATCAGAATGGAAGCCAGGGCACGAACATTTCCGGCATCACCTACGGTCAGGCAGCTACAACGGCGGGCTACCGGATCGTTGCGGCAATTCCGTGGTCAACCCTGGGAGTGCCACCGCAAGCAGCCGGCAATTTGCTTGGCATCGACGTCGCGTTGAACAATTTCTATGTAGCAGGCTCAAGGGCCGATAAGCTCTTCTGGAATAGTACCGTCGATCAGGACTGGGAGAACCCCAGCCTCTTCGGCACTGCGCAGCTTTCTTCTGCGATTCCAACGCTCATGCCCAATCCGGCATTTGTTCTGACGGCACAGGCTGTCAGCGGGACCGAGATCGACTTGAGCTGGACGGCCATCACGGCAGCAGATGTAAGCAGCTACAACGTCTACCGCGGGACTGGCGGGGGCGGATCGGAGACCCTGCTCGCGGGTATTCCCACTGGAACTACCTTCGCCGATACCACCGTGACACAAGGAACCACCTATTACTACGAAGTGACCGCAGTGAATGGACATGGAACCGAGGTGTACCTTTCGAACCAAGCCAGCGCGACAGCCACGCAGCCTGCCTTGAGTTTGGCAACCGGGAACGGCAATACATCTGCGACGGTGACGGCCGGCGATACAGCAGTCTTCAATCTCACGCTCAACTCGACCAACTACACGGGAACCGTGACGTATACCTGCACGGGCGCCCCTGCAGGGGATGTTTGCAGCGTCACGCCGTCGCCCTTGAATCTCACACCGGCGACCACGTCATCGCAGGTTGTGGTTACGGTGCAGACAGCTGCGAAGACCGCGATGCTTGAAAGACAGAGCAGTGTCTTTTTGAGCATGCTGACTTGGGCCGGTGCGATGCTGTGCGCGCCTCTCTGGATGAGGCGCAAACGCTTTGGGGCGGTGACCCTCATCTTGCTGGCTGCAGCGATGCTGATAACCGTCAGTGGTTGTGGTGGCAACAGCAAGCCCCAGGCTACGACCTCAACGCTTACTCTCACGGCTGCAGGGACAGGTGGAGTTGCTCCCACGACGACAACACTCACATTGACGGTTCAGTAGCCGCTGAGGCATGCTAGCAATCACCTTACCATCAGCTCCACGCGCAGCGAGGGAATGGCTCGTGGAGCTGCTCTTCAAGCCCAGTCTTTGGTCATTTGGTTTAGCCTAAGCAAGTCCGGATCAACGAGAGCACCCAGGTGAACCAGCAGGGAGGACCTATGTTGTCGCGCCGAGAGTTTGGACAAGCAGCAACAGCCATCGTAGGAGCAGTCCTGCTGGAACCGCGAAGGACTTCAGCCGCAGCATCCCGTTCGGGTCTGGCATTTGGCGTACAACTCTATATGGTTCGTGACAGACTCAAGGAACTTGAAGCGACCCTTCATCTGATTCATCAGATCGGGTATTCGAGCGTCGAGACATTTCCGATGGTTTACGACCGCCCCGCGAAAGAGTTGAGATCAATGATCGCCGCGAACGGATTGACAGTGGCCAGCGGCCACTTCGATTACGAATCGCTGGAAGAGCGGGTGGATTACGCCGCGGAGCTAGGGCTTGAGTACATGGTGTGTCCCGCCATTCCTGTCTCACAGCGAACCTCGGTCGACGGATTCCACCAAGCTGCGAAACACCTCAACAAGGCCGCAATCAAGGCAGGATCAGCCGGGCTTAAGCTGGGGTATCATCCGCACAACTACGAATACAAACCGCTGGGGAATGAGACGGGCTTTGACATTCTTATGCGCGAACTCGACTCCTCTGTAAAGTTGGAACTGGACATCTACTGGGCCATTGAAGGTGGTCAAAATCCAATGGAGATCATGCGCAGGTACCGAGAGCGACTTGCCTTGATTCATATAAAGGACCGCAAGCCCGCGAATGCATTCACCTTTGTCCCTGATGAGTATGCCGCACACTTTACCGAGGCGGGCGCAGGCACCATTGATTGGAAACTGCTCCTGGGAGAGGCAAGACGATTGGGCGTCACGCAGTTCTTCCTGGATCAGGACGGGTCTGACCTGCCGATTGATCAGAGCCTCCAGATCAACTGGAACTACCTGTCAAGGTTGACTCTTTAGTCTGTGGCGACGGCCGCTCTGCTTGAAAGGTATGCCGGCTCTGCTCATTTTGACGGGACACCATACATGACGCCGCGGCCATCCAGCGCGAGGTAAAGCAAATCCCTGGTCCTCATATCGCCCTCCATTTGGACCACGTCCATCATGGGCGTTTCGTTGGGTTCGGTGATCCGAATCCAGGAAGATCCCAGGTCCTCGGACTTGAAGATCGCATCGGTCGTCTGGCCATCTAGCCTGCCCAACATGTAGAGATATGCAAGCTTGGCATCGTTTCCGCGGCCAAATGCAATCTTGTCGCAAAATTCTACGCCTTTCACCGCTGAGAACGATTTTCCCGCATCGGAGGAATGAAAGAGTTGTGTGCCCTGCACGTGGTCTCCACGTCCAAACGCAACCCACACATCGCCAGTTTTCGCGGGATTGGAGAGGACGGTTACGTCAACGCGGTCAGACGGAAATCCGGTGTTGCTATTGTCATCCCAGGTGAGTCCGCCATCGCGGCTGGTGAAGAACACCGAGCCAGCGAGATAGTAGAAGAGCTTTCCAGCCGGATCAGCGCGGTCAGAGGCCAAAACACGTGTGCTTACCCAAGGCTGCGTTGCATTTTGCGAGGAACGCGGGAGCGCGTTGGAGTGAGCCTTTTCATTGTCGTGAACATCCATCTTCCCTGGTACTGTATGTGGCCGCGTTAGCCGGCAGAGCAGCCATGTCTTTCCGCCATCGAAAGTGACGTGCGGCCATGGTGCAAATGCGGGGCTCCCCTGAATGCCATCGAATGTGCCCCACGTGGGCGCCCAGACGAAGTTGAGCGGATTTGCTGAAGACATTGCGATCTGTCCGCCAATGGGAATTGCAACGCGTTTTTCGTCGTCATCCCAGAGCTTTTCTTTGGGAATTGATTGAAATGCGGTCCATGATTTTCCGCCATCGTGGGACAGTCCGTAGACCGGCCAGTAGAGCCACTGCAGGTGGCCAACAAACGCCATGATGTCTGGATGTTGAACGCTGTAATCAAGGCTCGAACCCATGCTGGTATAAGGCCATGGAACCGGATAGGCCGTGGGCCCAAAGAGCTTGGCCTGCCACGCAAAGTCCGGTCGTGGGTCCAACGGAACGCCCGATGGGCTGATCTTCGACTCAGGAACCTTGTCGCGATTCTCAATTCGAAATCCGATCATGTCCATCGCCATGGTGATCAGATCAGCCCCGCCTTCAGCCTTGGGTTTGGGAGGAACGCGCACCATCACAGCGCAAAGTTCTTCGAGATTGTTCATTTCCCACGCCCAGAATGGTTGCTCGGCCGTCACATCGTCGGTGCGGGCCACTCCCCAACCGTTGATCCACCAGGCATGGTGGGAGTTTTCCGGGTCGATCATCACGGTGGAGACGCCCCCCGAAGCTCCATCTGTGTTGCTCAGGTAGTATGCGGGTGCGGATGGGTTCGAACCAGGCGCAAATGGATCGTGCCTGTGCATGATCATGTGCTGGCTTGTCCATGAATTGCCTGCGGAAGTGGAGCGCCATACGATGTCATCGCGGCCAACCATCACAATCGCCGGGTTCGCCGGATCGACACTGACGCCCGTGTAAGGCGCGGTCTTATTGCCTGGAGTGATGTCGGTCCAAATGCCGTCGCGAAATCGGCGGACACTTCCAGAGGCCGGCTTGGTTGTGCCGAAGCTGACATAAAGCGTTCCATCGGATGCGACGGCGCCACGTCCGGGATTCTCTGCGCCTCCAATGTCTTCCCAAGTGCGCCCACCATCTGTTGAGCGCCAAACACCTGAGGAGTGAACGCCAACATAGATCGTCTCCGGGACCCCATCGCGAGCAGTCGCCGGCGCAAACAGGACGAAGGTGTCTCCAGCGGGATCGTTGGTCCACGCGGGCGGACCGCCGTTCACCGAAGTCCACTCGTAAGCGCCGTCAGACCTGCGGACGCCCTTCCACAAGCCATTGCGGCGCGAGGCGAAATAAAGGATGCTCGAATCTGCTGGATCAACCGCAAGCCGCTCCCCGGTTTCGACCCGGTAATCGTCATTGGCGCCCTCGTACACGCCCTTCTCAACAAACCCGGTACCGCGCCAGTGCGTCCCACGATCCTCAGAGAGCATCACTTCGGCCGCATACTGGAATCTTCCGCCTATCACCGAACGAGGCCGGTTGATTACGGCGTAGACTCTGCTGAGGTTGTTTTGATCGATTGCGATGCTCTCTGTACCAACGCCCGCCTGCGTCTCCAGGGAATCCATCAGCGGAATCCATTTCGACTCCGAGCGGTCAAAGCGGTAGCTTCCGCCCACATCGGTGCGGATGTAGATGTCGTAAGGAGGCCGGGGTTGAATGACAAGGCCAGTGACCCAGCCCATTCCCTGGATGTTCACGTTTTTCCATGCGAAGAGCTGGATATGCTCACCTCTAGCGACCAGTCCACAGAAAGAAAGACATAGAAAGGTGGCCAATCGCAATGCAGCGTTCCAAGAAGCGTGGCAACGCATCAGAGGTCCGCGAGCAGACGCAGAAAGACCGGGGACGGGCCCAACCTGCAGTGAAGAAGGGGAGCTATAGGCAGCACATTTGTGACTTAAGGTCATGATCGGCTTCTTGAGTGTGAGTGTGGTGGCAGAGTCGTACGGAACCATGAGCGTTGAGTCTCGTCTTGAAGATGGCCGCCGGGACGTTCAGTTGAAGTTTACATGCGATGCCGGCATCTGATATGGTGGCTATGCCACAGTATATCAATGTTTCGAGCGGGAGACGCCACTTGGTGAATGGAAGGCCATCAGGGACTTTCGCCGGAGTTGACTTCGGCGGAACGAAAATTGCCGCGGTACTTGCGGATGAGCGGGGCAGTATTCTCGCCGAAGGCGTGATTCCTACCCAGTCAAACGCCGGGCCCAGCCAGGCGGTAAGGCGGACATGCAAACTTCTGGAAGATCTCTGCCGTGATCATTCGGTGGATTACCATGCAATCGGGATCGGGCTGCCCGGGCTCGTCGATCGTGAGACTGGAACAATCGTATTCCTGCCAAATCTTCCCGAGGACTGGCGTGGCTTTCCGATTGCACGCGAGTTCGCCTCGTACACGGGAAAGCCTGTCGCGCTGTTGAACGATGCCCGCATGGCAACACTTGGCGAATTTACGTTTGGCGGCGGACATGCCTCAAAGAACATGCTTTTTGTTACAGTAGGAACCGGCATTGGCGGTGGCCTTGTTCTCGATGGTCGATTGCACTATGGCGCCTTTGGCGCAGCCGGCGAAATTGGACACCACACAATCCTTCCCGAGGGTCCCCTGTGCACCTGCGGAAGCCGGGGTTGCTTGGAAACGCTGGTGAGCGGTCCGGCGCTTGCCGCGGTGGGCAGAGGTTTGATGCGTGAGGGACTTGCACCCCGCTTGTGCGAGATCGTGGCGGGCGATCCCGACAAGGTTACCGCTAGCCAGATGGCTCAGGCGGCCGAACGAGGCGACATCGCGGTCGCCAAGGCCATTCGGAGGTCTGCCGAATACCTGGGGATCGGAATTGCGAATGCCGTCACCATCAGCGCAGTCGACAACGTGATCATTGGCGGGGGACTGGTAGTTCTCGGCGAGTTGCTGCTGGCGCCTATTCGCGATGTTCTGCGTTCGCGCGTGCGTATGTTTCCCGCGGAAGTGGTGCGTGTGAGCTGTTCTTTCCTTGGCGCAAAAGGCGGAGCATTGGGCGGGGTCGCCCTGGCCATGGAGGAATACATGGCCAGCGCGTGCAGTTTGACAAGCTGAGAATGGAGACAGAATATGACGAATTCCTTTCATTATGAAAGCATTGCAAAGATGATTGACCACTCACTGCTGAATCCAACCTTGACCACACGAGATCTGGAGGAGGGATGCCTTCTCGCGCAGCGTTATAATGTCGCGAGCGTGTGCATTCTGCCTTACTATCTTGCTCGGTGCGCAGAGGTTCTGGCAGAAACTTCAATTAAGGCCAGCACAACGATTGGATTTCCGCATGGTGGGCAGCGAACTGCGATCAAGGTTGCCGAGGCACGCCAGGCATTAAGAGATGGCGGACAGGAACTCGACGTGGTGATCAACATCAGCAAAGCCCGTAGCGGCGACTGGCAGTACATCAACGACGAATTGTTTGCATTGACGCAAACGATTCATGCAGATGGAGCCAAGATCAAGGTAATTTTTGAGAACGCCTATCTCGATGAATCCATGAAGATCCGCCTATGTGAGATTTGCGGTACGGTTGGCGTCGATTGGGTTAAGACTTCAACTGGCTACGCTTCAGGCGGGGCGACCCATGCAGACTTAAAACTCATGCGCAATTACTCACCCGACCGTGTTCAGGTGAAGGCGGCTGGCGGCATCCGGGATCTTGACGCACTTTTGGCTGTTCGCGCACTGGGTGTAACCAGGGTGGGCGCAACACGCACAGAAACGATATTGGAGGAGTGCAGAAAAAGGCTCAGTTTGGAGCCCATCTCACAGGTGTCCGCCCCCCAGGCGGAAGTATTGGCGGAGTATTAGCGATGGCAATTGCCTATGCAAGACGGCTTGTTCGGGAGCCGATGTACCAGCAGATGAATACCATCTTGCGCGAGCTTTTGAAGTCGAGTGAGTTTCCTGAGGGCGCTCAGTTCCTGACAGAGAGAGAAATCGCAGAACGATTCAAGGTGAGCAGGCCGACCGCCAACAAGGTGCTCGGTGGGATGGTTGCGGAGGGCCTTCTGGAGTTCAGGAAAGGAGTGGGCACGTTTGTTTTGCCCCCTCGCCTCAACTATGACATTCAAACGCTCGTGAGTTTTACCGAGAAAGTGAGGCAGGCTGGAAAAACCCCGGCGACCCGAGTGCTGCGTTTTGAGAGGATCAGGGCATCGGAGGCTGAGCCCGAGATTGCAGTCAAGCTGCAGATCGACACGGATCGCGAGCTCTTTGCGATTACTCGACTGCGCCTCGCCGACAGCATTCCCGTCATTCTGGAGAGGCGATGGGTTCCTACGGATATCTTTCCGGGTCTGAACCGCCAGGAACTTCGTGGATCCTTCTACGACCTTTGCCGGGAGAAGTACAAGTTGCGCATAGCCGAGTCGGATCAGACCATTCGCGCAGTCAAGCTCCAGGGCAAAGATGCAGTGTCTCTCGAAACTCGAAGCGGATCACCGGCCTTTCTGGTTTCAGCGGTGGGATATTCGGGACCGACTCCAACCTGGTGGGAGAAGACCCTCTATCGTGGCGACGCGTACGAATTTCATCGTGCAAAATCGTCCCCGGGAAGGCTCATTCAGCTTGCACAACAGTGAACGGGTAATGTCCAGTCACACTCTGCCGCTGTGACAAATCGAGAAGTGAGAGGAAACGATGGCGATCAATCGACGGGGATTTCTGCTGAGTACCTTCGCGGCTGGCGTGCTTGGGATGCATACTGAGTCTTCGCTCCTTCGCGCGCTTGAGCCTGCGGCCCCTGCAAGGGGGATGCTGCAGGCACGGGGCAGGGAAATCGTTGTCGATGGCCGTCCAGTTCGTCTGCGCGGTGTTAATCTTGGCGGCTGGATGTTGATTGAGGACTATATGATCGGCCTTCCCTGGACGGAATGGAAGATCCGCGAGCAGTTCCGCAAGATCCTGGGAGATGAGTCGTACGCTGCGTTCTTCAAGACATTCGATCAGGCATTCATCGCCGAGGAGGATATTGCCTTCCTTGCCAGCACCGGATTCAACGTCGTCCGCTTGCCGTTCAATTATCGTCATTTTGAAAGCGATCTCGCACCCGGAGAATGGCTCGAGAGCGGTTTCAAACAATTGGATCGTGCTGTCGAGTTGTGCCGCAAACATAACATCTGGGTCATGCTCGATCTTCACGCTGGAACGGGCGCGCAAGCGCGCGATCAGAACGCCGGAAGCGCATACGGCGAGACTTACTTCTGGAAGTATCGCAGCTTCATGGATCGCACAGTCGCGCTCTGGGGCGAACTAGCCCGTCGCTACGCCGGAGACAAAATCATTGCCGGGTATAACCTGCTTGGCGAACCGGTCACATCCGACGTGGCGGTTCTCAATGAGTTCTACAAGAAGTCAATCGACGCCATTCGGAGGGTCGACAGGGAGCATCTCATCTTTCTGGATCCAAATTTGTGGTCGAGGGATATCGCGAGCCTTCATTCGGAAATCTTCGCCGATCCTCAGATTGTGGTTGCAATCCATCCCTATTTCCAGGGGAACAACTCGCTTTCAAGGCTCACGGCCTATCCGGCCGTTCTCGATGGAAAGACGTTCGATCGGTCGGCCGTGGAAAGGATCATTGACCAGACTTACGATTCTGCACGCCTGTCCTGCCCGGTGATGGCCGCCGAGTTCGGCGCCTTCCGAAGCGATCCGCAGCCATTCGCGGTGCAACTGGCAATTGTGCGAGACCAGATATCCATCTTTGAGGAGAAAGGCTGGAGTTGGTCGATGTGGTGTTACAAGGACCTTCGGAACATGGGCATTCTCACGGTGCGTGCCGATACTCCGTGGCGCCGGTTCCTCGATTCGCCAGAGATCACTTCCTTCCTGAATCAGTACAAGAAGCTCGAAACGCCTTTCACTGAAAGTGTTGAGAAACTCTTTTCGGAAACCGATATCGAGGCGGACACCCGGGAACAATGGGCGCGCGAAGTTGCCCGTGACTTCGATGTTCCCGCGCTTGATTTTGTCTTGCGCCGTCTGGCAAAACACTCGCCTGCCGAACTCGTGGAGATGGCTCGCTCCTTTGCCTTCTCCAATTGTGAAGTGCATCAAGACCAGCTCGCTGTGTTGAAGCCGTTTCTAGCCAATTCATAGTCAAGCCATCCGGCGCGTGGATGAAGGGGTTGCGGCGCGGTTGGGTTTGCCGCGTGCCCATCCTGGATGGTCGATCTCAGCGAAAGGTGATGTTGTGGGTATGATCGTTGGTAAAGAGATAGACATCGTCGCCGGATGTGGCGGGCTTCCCATTCATGCAGAAGTTCTCGAATGCGACTCCATCCACAGTATGGGCAGCATCGTACCCCCCAATCACTGAAACGGTATAGCCGGGATTGAACTCTGAAACCGTGACATCGATGTTGCGCAGAGTGATGTTCCGAACCTGTCCACGCTGTTTGTCCCTCGACCAGCGGCTCTGGAAGATGCGGAACTCGAGGAGCTTGTTGTAGTGATGCTCGACTCGAATGTTCTCATAGAGCACATCGCTGATGACGGCATGGTCGGAGTTGTGGATGCCAAAGGGTGCTCCGTATTCACGCACCTCAAGAACATCGCAATCGTGAAAGTGAATGTTTCGCACGCTGCTGGTGCGCAATTCATGGCCGATTTCAAAGATCTGCCCGCCCAGGTCCGTCATCAGGGAACAGCCGGTAACTTCGATATCCTCCACGTCACAGGTGAAATCGAGCGTGGCATCGTGAAGCTGCCCGCGCAGATCGAGCGATTTGATCACGATGCAGTCGTCGCCGTTTCGAAAAAAGCAGTTCTCCACGCGAACATGGCTTGAACCGACGATATCCAATCCATCGCCCCCGCTGATGAAGCCAAGTTCCTTGACATTGCTCACAACGATTTTCCGCGAGGCGCCGAGCACAAACATCCAACTGGATGGCTCAATCATGACAATGCCTTCCACGCGGCAATCGCGGCAGTTCTCGAGCACGATTGTGCGGCGGGCGTCGGGGCCCTGGCGATAGTAGCTGCCGTCGAGTATGCCCTGCCCACAGATGCGTATGTTGCTGGCGGATGTGGCGCGAATGCAGCCGCGAACTACTGCTCCGCCTTCGATGTAGAGTGTCTCATTGTCAAAAAGACGAAGCTCGCCAACCTCATAGACCTGTCCCGCCTTGAAGTAGCGCACGTTAGAAGCAGAATTTGATGGCGTAGACTGCTCGATTGGGTTCGCAAAGAGAAAAAACTGCTCCAGATCGTCGATCTCAATCAGTAGATTCACCGGGTGCGGTAGCGTGAAGTAAACACGGTTTTGATCAATCTGTGCCTTGATTTGGTGGCGCGCCGGCGCGATCCGAATTCGATGGATGGGATTGTGAACCTCGATGGTGACTTCGACCGGTCCGTCGCAGGCAAAGGTCGCAAAAGGCCCTACCGAAGTCTTGATGACCGTCACAATGTGGCCACCGGCAATTAACTTGAAGTTTGGAGCGGTTGGAATCGAGCGCGGGTACTCGTACGCGATGACACAGCCGCTTGCCCGGCCTGTTGCGCCTTCCGCCTGGCAAACAGAGTCTGGTCCGGATGCGAGTGCCTGCGCGGCGGATTGGCTGTTTTCGCCAGAGCACAGAAGGGGTAACGCATTCAGTGAGACTCCAGCCAACGTGCCGGTTCTGATGAAACTGCGCCTGTTCATTGCTTCTCCACACTTTCCCGTGTTCCCGTTCATTCAGAACAAACTCGGTGATCGATCTCTCTGTCATGAAGCGACCACAAATGGCCACTCTCAATGGCTTTGCAGAATCGCATCGAGCCCGCGATTGGAGACATTGACGTCATCTTCCGATTTCCCACCGCTGAAGGCGGCGATCCAATAGCCATGTTTTGCCTTTCGAATCACACTTCCTGACCATCCATATTCGCCGGTCATCAAGGTTCGTCCGGCACTTCCGCTTGGCTTGAGAGTGTCCGCCGCTTCTGCCGCCTTTGCGTAGGCTATGGCAAGAAGGTTTGCACCCGGGCTTACCGCATCGGGTGGATCTTTGCGTTTACCGATCACAATCATCTTCGATTGCCAGGATTGGATTTCCTCGCCATCAAAGTAGGCAATGAGCGCGACTCCTTTGATTCCTTGCTTGTTTGCCTGCTGCATCATGACTTCGAGCGCCTGATCGGCCGTTCGATTGAAGCTGTCAGTGTCGCTGGAAGTTGTCGGGGAGGAGTTGCTCACCTGCGATTTCTGCGCGGACATGGATGCCGCATAGGTTAGAGAGGTGATGGCGATGAGGCAGATGCAGCATTTTCGGACAGCTTTCATGATTCACCTCGGGCTATGATACGGTCACGGAAGAAGTATAGTGGCAAAGCCACCGGACGGTCCATCCTGGACCAAGCGAAGCACTCGGCTATAGAGCCATCCGTTGTCGCATTCATCTCTTGGCTGGATGGTCATTTCGCTTGATGCCAGCCAGCATTTCCGTAGCCATTGTGTCGACGCTGCGCTTCGGAAGGGAGCGGTTGCGCACTGAGATCATGAATGCCGTGTAGCGATCTCCACGCAGCAGCGAGCGGCTGTATTCAATCGCAACGCGTTCGCTGTCGAATGTTGTTTCCCGTATGAGGAGCAGGGGGCTGCCCATCGGAGTCTCCAGGATGAATCCCTCTTCTTCCTTCGCCGCCACGGCGCCGATGCTTTCTTCCGCCCAGTTCAGTTTGCGCTTGTAGATGTTTTCAACCACGGCATAGAGCGATTGTGTTTCCAGATTGTGCTTATCGATGCCGGGGAAGATACGGGCGGGCAGGTAGCTGGTGACCACGGCCATCGGCTCGTTGTTTACCAGTCTCAGTCGCCGGATGGTATAGACAGATTCACCCTCATCGAGGCGCAGTGCCTGGGCAACCTCCCCTTTCGCTTTGACGATCTCGCTGGAGAGGAGGCGGGCGGAGGGAACCAATCCGCGGCGGCGCATCTCTTCACTAAATCCGCGAAGTTCCTGGAAGTTCCACGGCAGACGCCCCGTTCCAACCAGTGGCCGTTTTCCTTTCTCGATGACCAGCAGTCCCTCCGAGCGGAGCTTCTGAAATGCCTGACGCACGGGCATCTTGCTGATGCCCAGGTGGCGCGAAACATCGTTCTCCGACCAGAATGTGTCACCCTCCTTTACGTGGCCCGATTTCACCAGCTCGCGGACCTGCTCAACGATCTGCTGGTAGTAAGGAACGTAACTATGATGGTCGAGCAGCAAGCTGATCTGTGCGGAAGGCGCTGTATCTGTCACAAAAGTACTCCATAACAATCATAACATACTATGTGTATAGGATGATTTATTTCATATCAGTACGCCAACGGAGAACTCGATTGTTGTGAGGCATCAAGTGTGGGTTAAAATACAAAAAATAAATGAGATATACGAATGATTCATGCATCCTAAGCGATCCGGAATCGAGAAATGATCGATGTTCCCGGTTATCCAAGCCTTGACACATATATGCATATGTAGCCTTATGGAGTTGTCTATCGCAACTCATTCCGAAATCACATCACTTTATGGAGACTCAGATGAACATGGGTGCTCAGGTGGTCGAAAGTAATCGTCCGTGTTGGACCTCAGGACGAATCAGTCTGTGGATCCGGAACGCGGGTGTTCTGCTGCTGGCGATGCTTGCGCCGTGCATCGTGTCCGCGCAGGTTGAAACGGCCCGCATCGTCGGAACGGTCCACGATGGATCGGGAGCTGTGATCACGGGGGCGGTCCTGACTGTGGTCAACACCGAAACCAATATCAGCCACTCCCTGAAGACCGACGCCACAGGACAGTTTGTTCTGACCGACCTCCAGCCCGGAACCTACACGGCCACCTTTGAACACGAAGGTTTTCAGAAGGTGATTCAGGCGCCGTTTCAATTGAATGTCAACCAGGTGTTGACACTGAATATCACGATGTCGGTCGGCGCGGATACTCAAGCCATCACGGTTACGGCTGCTGAGCCACTGCTTGAATCTGAGTCTTCCTCGATCGGTCAGGTCGTGGTTTCGCAATCGATCGAGGCGCTGCCGTTGAATGGCAGGGATTTCATCCAACTGGCTTACTTGACGCCGGGCGTCAACCAGGGGCCTACCGGAGCCGTTCAACAGGGAAACATTCCGGAGAACGAGAGAGGAAACGGCTCGATTGAGGCGAATGGACTGACTACGACCAACAATAATTTCCTGCTGGACGGATTCGACAATAACGAACAACAGATCGGCTTTGAAGTGATCCAGCCGTCGGTGGACGCGATCGCCGAATTCAAGATGCAGACGAACAACTTCGGGGCAGATATCGGCAAGGGTGGAGCGGTTGTGAATGTTGCCCTCAAATCAGGCACAAATCACTTCCACGGCGACATCTTCGAGTTTGTTCGCAACTCTGCATTCGACGCCAAGAACTATTTTGACAGTGCGTCGGCACCCATTCCATCTTTCCGGCAGAATCAGTTTGGCGGAACACTCGGTGGTCCGATCTTGAAGGGGAAGACGTTCTTCTTTGTCGATTATCAGGGGACGCGAATCGATGAAGCGCAAACGACGATCAGTTCTGTTCCACCTGCGAATGTGAATGGTGTGGGTGAGCGGACCGGCAATTTCTCCGATTTATTAACCGGAACGCTCGGGCCGGATGGATACGACACCGGCCAAATTTTCAATCCCTTTGAGTACAACGAAGTGACGAATGCGCGAGCGCCGTACCCGGGCAATATCATTCCGGTTGGCAGTGCCCCGGGCGATCTCGATCCAGCGGCTCTGAAGGTTGTTGCTCTTTACCCCAATCCGAATCTTCCCGGGTACGTCAACAACTACCTCTCGAATCCCGCCCTGGTGAACAATCAGGACTCGTTCGACGTGCGAGTTGACCACCAACTGACCAGCCAGGACAGCACGTTTGCCACATTCAGCTTTGGCAACGTTCAGAGGATTCAGCCGGACCCATTTCCAGAGCCGGCCGGTGGCGGATTCTTTTCCGGAACGGTGAGCGATTTGGCGCGAGCGGCAGGGATCAGCGATGTGCACACATTCGCCCCCAACAAGATCAACGAGTTCAAGGTTGGTTACATGCGCTATGCGGTGCAGGCGATTCCGTTCCTGGCGGGAAACAACGTCTCAGGGCAGCTCGGAATTCCCGGGATCTTCGATCCCAACAACGCCCTTGAGACGGGTGGCTTGCCGTACATGGCCATTAACGGTTGGAGCACGCTGGGAACCACGGATTGGTTCCCGGAGGTGTTGCTTGAAAACAACTATCAGTACATCGATTCGTTCACATACATTCGCGGCTCGCATGCGTTGAAGGCAGGCGTGGATGTTCGGCGCCGGTTGAACGGGTTTACGCAGGTTCAGAATGCACGCGGCGATATGTCGTTCGAACCTGCATTCACTCAGGATCTTGTGACCGGCAACGGAGGATCGGGGTTAGCCAGTTTTCTCATCGGCTATCCGTCTTCCGCCTCTCGCGAGGTTCAAACCGGGGAATTTGGAATACGTTGGCTGGAACTGGGAAGCTACTTCATTGATGACTATCGGGTCACTCCGCGACTGACCTTGAACCTGGGGCTCCGCTACGACCTCTACACGCCCTATGTCGAAGAGCACAATCGCATCGCCAATTTCAACTTCTCGACCGGCCAGTTTGTTTCGCCCGAGATGGCAGGGGTGGGCAGGACGGCGGACGTGCAGACGGATTATGCCGATGTTTCTCCGCGCGTAGGATTCGCATGGACTCCCGGAGGTCACAACCTGGCAATCCGTGGAGGGTTCGGCATCTTCTACGATCGCCAGGGCACGCAAGGAGACTCCGAACTTGCCTATAACCCGACAGGCCTGTTCATCAGTCAGAGTTATAGCTACCCGGCGAATCAACCGGGGATGCGTCTCTCGACAGGCTATCCCGCGGAGGTGCCGCCGTCACTTACGAATCCAAGCGGCTACGCAAGTGCTGCGCCTTTCCGCGATCCGAATACCTCCATTCAGGAATGGAACCTGAACGTCGAACAGCAGATTGGAAAAGACTCGGCGATTCAGGTTGCCTATGTTGGCACGCACGGCGTCCATGAGTCCTATGTCTACAATCTGAATCAGGCTCTGCAACCACTCGACAGCAATTTTGGCTCTGCGCCCAACTTTGGCCGCCCGTATTTTGACACGGTGCCAAACATTGCGGCAATCCGCACGAACTCAAATATCGCCAATCAGCATACCCATCAAATGCAGGCAAAGTTTGAGAAGCGTTTTTCGTCCGGCTGGAGCATGCTGAGTGCCTATACCTGGCAGCACACCATTGGACAAACGCCGCTGAACGAAGCGGCTGGTCCGCAAAACGACTACGATCTGCGGGCAGAGCGCGGCAGTCAGGATCCCGATTTCCGGCATCAATTCTCTTCGGCATGGTCCTACGTTCTTCCATTTGGCCCAGGACAACGTTTCTTCAACGGGGACGGACCAAGTCGAACCATCGCAGGAGGCTGGAGATTGCAAGGAATCCTCTCGATGTCTTCCGGAGAGGCAACTACACCGGAATTGTCCTACGACCGGACGAATACGGGATCGGGAGCTCCACGGCCGGGTGTGTTGAGCAACCCGTATAACTTCAGCGGCGCAGCCAACTGGGGATGCCCGGCTAATCGCCAGAGCATCACATGCTGGTTCAACCCAGCCGCGTATGCAATTCCACCCTTGGCTCCGGGGCAAACCTTCGCAACGGAGTTTGGCAACGCGGGTGTCGGCACGCTCAGGGGGCCGGCTCAATACAACCTGGATTCATCCCTGTTCAAGAGCTTTGACTTGCGCGATGGGATCAACCTGGAGCTCCGCGGCGAAGTATTCAATGTGTTCAATACTGCGGAGTTCGGCTTGCCAAACCAGTACGTGGACACGCCGCAGGCAGGTTCGATCACCAGCACGGTACACAGCTCACGTCAGATTCAGGTGGCAATGAAACTCACGTTCTAGATGATCCGGCGAGCGTGGCAGGGATGGCTCCCGGGCAACAGTTGACAATCGCCGCTCATGCAATGGAATGCAAGGGCGGCCTGTTTTCGCCCTTTGTACTGCGAGCATTTTTTTGCAGATGCGGGCCGCGGGTGAACGGATAGGCCCGCGAGCGAGTGAGAGAATGAGTAGGTTCATTGGAGAGCGCCCAGGACAATGCCCTTCAGACTCAGGGATTTATCCAGGTCCACGTGGGCTTCTCGCAACGCAACAGCTTTTGGCGAATGAAAGGGAATTGGTCAATGAATCGTAGATTGCTTCGTTTCGCTGAACTGGTATGTTGCGCTGCCTGCATGGCTGCGCTCTGTCCATCCGTGCCGTTCGCGCAGCCAGCCTCGAGCCCAAATTCAGAGTCAAAACTGCCACCGGTCAAACTTTCGGGAAACTACTTTGAGAAGAATGGCAAGCGTTTTATTCCCGTTGGAGTGAATTGGGTGCCTGCCAAAGCGGGGATGGAGTGGCCGTATCAATGGGATCCGGCTTCCATTGAAGCGGACTTTGCGCAGATGCATCAGCTTGGCGTGAACGCTGTAAGGCTGGATCTGGTCTGGTCCTGGTTCGAGCCGCGACCGGGAGATTTCAACCAGGAGGCATTTCGCCAGCTCGACTTCATCACCGCGCTCGCCGGGCGCAACGGCATTTATTTGAATCCCATGCTGTTGATCGGCGGTGAAGTGGGAGAGGCATATTGGGACGTTCCGTATCGTCATGGCCGCGATCCGCAGTCAGACCCCTACATGCTTCAACTTGAAACCGACTTTGCAGCCCAGCTTGCCAGGCACTTTGCAAACAACAACGCCATTCTTGCCTGGGATCTTACCGATGAGCCTCCGTTCTGGATTACCTCAAATACGAACGATGCGGCGGCAATCAACTGGACGCGGTTGATATCAGGCGCACTGCGCCGTTATGACCCGGCGCACCTGCTGGTGGTGGGCACGGCCATGCAGGACGTCGACCACGGCCCATTCCGGCCCGACATGCTGCGCAACGATGTGGACTTCTTCAGTGTCCACCCCTACACGATCTACGCCCCCCGGTTGTTTCCGGATGCGATGCTCTCTGAACGGCAGACATACGGGGCAGCGTTTGAAACTGCGCTTACAGGCGGCGCGGGTGGGCCCGTCATGGTCCAGGAACTGGGCGCTTCTTCGGCTCAATACGAGCCCAGGACGATCGCCGAGTATGAGCGGACTGCGCTCTACTCCAGCCTGGCAGAAGGCGCAAATGGATTTCTGATCTGGTGTTACACGGATGCTGCGCAATCGCAATACTCCAAGGTGCCTTACCTGCGATCACCGCATGAGACACAATTTGGTATTGTCACTGCTGACCGCGTCGAAAGGCCGGCAGCAGCCATGCTCACTGAATTCTCAAAGGTCACCGGCAGGCTCGATCTTGAGGGCATCGAGCCGGCGCCTGCCGAGGCAGCCATCGTGGTCCCCGACGAGTGGGCAAAGTCTTATGGAGATGAATCGCATTTTGGATTGACCGGACCTGAAATTGCTCCCTACACGTCGCAGAACGAGGGTGGGAGCGTCGCTGGACAGGCGCTGCCCAATCAAGCCGATCAGAATACGCGGCTGATGGGCGCTTTGCTCTCGACATTCATTTTGTCGCGCAGAGCCGGGGTCAAGGCAGATCTTCCGCGCGAATACGGAGACTGGCAAAAGTACCCAATGCTGCTGCTGAGTTCGCCGATCACGAGCACCGATTCGATGCTCGTCCACGTCCACTCCGATTTCTGGAGCAAAGCCAGAAGCTATGTTGAGAAGGGTGGGGTTCTGTATGCGTCTGTGAGTGGGGATGCGGCCATACCGGAAATGGAGAGCATCTTCGGCGCCCGGCTCGTAGATCATCTGCCGGTTCGGGATGTGACTTTGAAGATCGTTGCGCCCTTTGGCAATCTGAAGCCAGGAGACACATTCACATATTCGGCCTCTGCCGATGCGCCCGGCCAGTGGGCTGCCACGCTCGAGGTGTCCGGCGGCCAGGTCATTGCCGTCGATCAAGATGGCAGACCTGCGCTTGTCGCCAATAAGCTGGGCAACGGAAAGACACTCCTGTGCGCTTACCCGCTTGAGGTATACCTCGCCAATCTTCCTTCGGCATTTGAAGGAAACGATCAGACCTTCCGCATCTATCGGGCACTTGAGGAGTGTGCGGGACTGAAACGCACGGTTTGGACAGATCAGCGCTCCGTTGAAGCGTCCGCTCTCAATGCGAAGGATCATGGCTATCTTGTTGTCGTGAATCATTCCGCGGAGGCCAAACACGTCACACTCGGTTCCACGTTGCCCATCCGCCAATTGATTTCCGTACGGGGTGAAAAAGCGAGTGCAGTGAAACCTGCAGATTCCAGATGGAGCCTCGATGTGCAGGCCTACGACGCAGAGGTGCTCAAGTGGCAATAGCCAACGCGGTGAGGCACGCTGGAGAAGGCTCCGTAGCCGGAATCGACATCGGGGGCACAAAGATCACGGTTGGCATTGTGAACGAGGCCGGCGCGATCCTGGTTCGGGCAGATGCTTCGATCAGCGTAGAAGATGGTCCCAAGCGCGCCTTGGCAGACATCGTTGAGATTCTCAATCGGCAAGTGCAACAGACGGGAATTGTGCTCGCCGGAATAGGCATCGGGTGTACGGGACCAGCCGACCCGATTACCGGCGAACTTGGAGATGTGAATACGCTTCCTGGCTGGGTAGGGTGGAATCCCGTCGCCGATCTTTCCAATGTGTTTGGAGTGTCCGCTGCTCTCGAAAACGATGCAGACGCTGCTGCGCTGGGCGAAGCGCGATGGGGAGTGGGCAGGGGAAAAAGCAGCCTCATCGGGATTACAGTTGGCACGGGTATTGGAGCGGGAATCATTCTGAACGGAGAAGTGTATCGTGGCGCTGACGGTTCCCATCCCGAAATCGGTCACCATATCGTCGAGCCCTCAGGGCCGCTGTGTACGTGCGGAGCTTATGGCTGTTGGGAAAGCCTCGCGTCGGGTCCCGCCCTGGAACAGTGGTACACCGAGCATAACCTGGACGAAGTGCGGAGCGGCAAGGACATCTGCGATCTGGCTCGATCCGGGAATGCCGGTGCACAAAGCGCAGTGAACCGCATGGCGAAATACCTGGGCCTGGGAATATCCAATGTCGTATCCATGTTCATGCCGGAGGTGATAGCACTGAGCGGGGGAGTGATGCAGAACTCGGATCTGTTTCTCGACCGCATCCGCGCTGTTGTTCTCAAGAACTCCCGCCTTGTTCCGGCTGCAAGGTGTGAGATTGTGGTTTCGTCCCTGGGCTCCGACGCTGGCTTGATCGGCGCAGCGCAGGTGTGGCGCAGCCGCTTTGAACGCTGAAGTGAGGAGATCCCGTGAATTCCGCATCGCAACAAGTCATCGATGGTCCTTATCTGCGTGACATCCTGGATCAGCCCGCGGCTCTCAAAGATACTCTGGAGGGTTTCCGCAGAAACGACGCGCTCTTCAGCCAGATCGGAGAGATGCGTCGGAAGGGCCATTCACGGATCGTGCTGACCGGGATGGGGTCGTCCCTTCATGCGCTTTATCCTTTGGAATTGAAGCTGATCGCGCAAGGTGAGATCGCGATGCGCGCCGATATGTCGGAGTTGATTTACTCCATGCCCACTCTGCTTGAAAGCGGAGCGCTCATCGTGGCGGTATCGCAGTCGGGCCGCAGCGCAGAGGTTGTTCGCCTGCTCGAGATGAGAGCGCAAAGATGGACCGTTGTTGGTGTTACCAATACCGCGGACAGCCCACTGGGAAGTCAGGCGGACATCGTGTTGCTGACGCATTGCGGATCGGAGTTCTCCGTATCGGCGAAGACTTACCTGGGAACACTTGCCGCACTCGAGATCTTCGGAGCAGCATGGTGCGGCGAGGATCGAGAGGCTCTGTATGCGGAGTTGCAGCCAGGCCCTTCGCTGGTGGCCGATTATCTTTCTGGATGGCAATCGCACGTGGAGTCGCTGGCCGGCGCGATGAGGGATATCAGTCAAACCTTCATCGTGGGTCGCGGACGCTCCATGGCCGCCTGCGAGACGGGCGCGCTCATCACCAAGGAATCAACGCGTTCGCCTGCCGAAGCCATGAGCAGCGCCGCCTTCCGTCACGGACCGCTCGAATTGGCTGGCCCTGAGACCATGGTTCTGGTGATGGAGGGCGATGCCAATGCGCGCGCGCTCAATACCAAACTGGTCCGTGACATCCATGACCGCGGCGGCCGGGCAGAATTGATCGGTCCATCCGCGGAGATTGGCGCCTTGCGCGTTCTCGGTGGTCTCAACCGCCTTTTGCCAATTGCGGAGATTCTGCCCATCCAAATGCTGACGCTGGCTCTCGCCTTGAATGCTGGATTCGAGCCAGGCCGTTTCCTGCATGCAACAAAAGTCACCACCGAAGAGTAAGAACGAAGCGAGGACACCGATCCGATGAAGCGCAACAACTATCTGGTAGCGATTGTGTTCGCGGTATTCTTCGTCATTTCGTTTGTCACGAACATTCTTGGCCCCATCATTCCGGACATCATCGATAGCTATCACGTTAGCCTGTTCGCGGCTGCGCTGCTTCCGTTCTTCTTCTTCGCCGCTTATGGTGCATTTTCCATACCGGCGGGATTCCTCGTTGAGCGATGGGGCGAAAAGCGCGTCATTGTTTCCATGTTCGCAGTTGCATTTGCAGGGTCCATTCTGTTTGCATGGATGCACACCTACACCGTTGCCATGGTCTCGCTGTTTCTCATCGGTAGCAGCATGGCTGCGCTCCAGGTGGCCATCAATCCACTGCTGCGCGTGGCTGGCGGAGAGGAACACTTCGCCTTCAACTCAGCTTTCGCTCAACTGATATTTGGCGTCGGCTCGTTCCTCAGTCCCCAGGTCTACGCGTACATGATAGTCCGTCTCGGCCGACCACCCGGCCGCAATCCGCTGCTTGCCTTTCTGGTCGCGATTGTGCCCTCGACCATGCGATGGATTTCAATGTACTGGCTGTTTGTTCTTGTTATCGCCGCGATCCTTGTGGTGCTTGCGCTTACACAATTTCCAGCAGTGGAGCGCAAGGAAGATGAAGCGGCGGGTACTGTCGGCATGTATGGCTCGCTGATCAAGCTCCCCATCGTGTGGCTTTACTTCTTCAGCATCTTCTTCTACGTCGGCTCTGAGCAGGGAACCGCGAACTGGATGTCTGAGTTCCTGTGGAGGTATCACGGTTACGATCCGCACACGGCTGGCGCATCGGCTGTGGCGTGGTTCTGGGGTTCGCTCACAGTGGGCTGCTTTGTGGGCATGATCCTGCTCAAGCTCTATGACAGCCGCCGCGTGCTTGGGGCATTTGGAATCGGTGCAATCGGATGCCTGACTCTCGCTCTTTTCGGCCCCGCGGAGGTGTCCAGGTATGCGTTCCCATGTGTAGGGCTCTTCGCTTCGGTCATGTGGCCCATTGTGGTCTCTCTCGCACTGAACTCTGTCTCTGAGTTTCAAGGCGCATTTGCCGGAATTCTGTGTTCGGGAATCGTTGGTGGTGCGATCCTCCCGCTCATTGAGGGACGCATCGCCGATTCCCTCGGCCTGCGCACCGGAATGTGCGTTCTCTACCTTTCATTTGGCTGGGTGTCTGCGGTCTCGATTTGGGCGAAACCTCTGATCACCAACCAGATTTCTTCAAGACAAGAACGCCAGACGCCGTGATCAAGGGATGGTTATCGTCAGCTAAGATTGTGGGTACGGACCAGGTCTGTACTCTGGAGGCTCGCAGAATGGGACTCCACCTGGGAATGCCTCTCTGGATCGCTAGCCCAGTGAACGTGCAGCGGTCGCCGAATCGGACGAAACACGTAATCGGTATCGATTGATCAGTCCATCCAGCATCATTGTCAAAACAGACTCTCTGCGCAGAAACAGCTTTCCATAGGGTGCAGACTCGGGTTTGATCGGATTGCTCGTCTGGCACGTCAAGACCAGCAAAAGGCGGACAGGTGGGTGTCAGTTCATCGGATGCTTAGAGCGGCTACAATGGGGCATCTTTGGGTGGAGGACAAGCTCAGATTTCTCAGGCTCTCGCTGGTATGTCGCCGAACACCACCTACACGATGAACGCCGATGCTTATATCTGGACCAGCGATGGCGGCCAGTCATCACTTGCAATGTCGAATGATGGCGCAACCTCATTTTCAAAGGCCATCACCACAAGCAGTTGGAATCAGCTGGCAGGCTACCAAACCATTCAATTCACTCGACGTTCCACATGTACATCCGCTCAGGTCTCGATATCTGGGAATGATCCGAATACCGGGGTATTTGTGGACAATGTATCTGTTCGTGCTCTGACCGAGTAGCAGGTTGAACGTCGAGAGAGAGGCAATCCATGATTCACAAAAGATTCGGCGTTTTCTTCGCTGGAAGTATGTTATCAGCCAGTTTGTGCGTTACCGCTCAGACGCCTGCGATGCCGAAGGCTCTGTCCCGGTTTGCAGCAGGGGTAGATATATCTGAAGTCAAGACGCTCCAAGAGCAGGGCACGGTCTATCGGGTGAATGGAAATGCACAAGATCCGCTCCGGATTCTCCATCATTCCGGCATAAATTGGGTTCGGATCCGTCTCTTTGTTCATCCAGACGGGAAGGGGCCAGGCACGAACGACCTGCCCCACGCTCTGGCCGAGGCTGAAGCAGCCAAACGAAACCATCTTCGAGTTCTGGTGGACATGCACTTCTCGGATTCATGGGCAGACCCGGGCCACCAGCGCAAGCCGGCAGCCTGGGCAAACCTCAGTTTTGCGGATCTCGTACAGCAGGTAAAAAAGCTATACCACCGACACATTCCAAACTTTCGCAGACGCCAACGTAACGCCAGATATGGTGGAGATTGGCAACGAGATCTCAAACGGCTTTCTCTGGCCTGACGGCCAACTAACCTGGAAAGGTCAAGATGACGAAGGATGGCAGCGGCTTTCAGATCTTTTGAAGGCAACCGAGGATGGCGTCGTTCAAGGCTCTGGATCCAAGAGGAAACCTCTGATCTTGATTCACCTTGACACAGGTGGCAACACGCCAAAGTGCAAGTCGTTCTTCGATCACATTCTTGCTCGCGGTGTTCATTTTGACGTGATCGGTCTTTCTGACTATCCGTGGTGGCAGGGCACCCTGGAGCAATTGTCAAGTAACTTGGCCGCGCTGGCAACTGCATATCACAAGCCAATCATTGTTGTGGAGACGGGATTTCCATGGTCGCCTCAGAGCTTCGAAGTTGGCGGCCACACCTATACAGGCGTTGCCGCGGAGGAGAATGTACTTCACTTTCCGCCAACAACAGAGGGACAAGCCGACTATCTGAGAAAGCTAACCAGAATCGTCCGGTCGACCCCCGATGGGCTTGGTGTGGGCGTGCTTTATTGGGCAGGAATGTGGGTACAAAACAAAAACTGGGATGCGCCGGAATGGTCGGGAGATTGGGAAGTTCGAGCACTGTTCGATAGAAACGGAGAGGCCTTGCCAGCATTGTTTGCTCTTGGTGAGGCCGGGAAACTGCAAACGCGCCAATAAGTATGGGGCAGCAACGGCTCAGGGAAGTTGCGCGCCTTGGAAAGGTCATAGTCGACAATTCGTGATCCAAAGCAGTGTGTAACGAAAAAGGCGGCCGAGATGTTGAAATTCAGATATGTTCTTGCTTGCTGTATCTTCGCCATTCAAGTGTTTGCGTAGCGCAAGGCTCGTATCCAAGGCTCGTATCCAAGACTCGTGTCTAAAACGAAATGAATTGCATTCACTCGGAAACCTACGTGTTCACCGCACGAATCGAGCAGGCCCGCCAATGACTCTTGAAACTTCAAATCGCTACCGCTCTTCGGACGTTTTCGAACGGTTGTTCGTTCGAGTCTTACCTTCTGTTCTTTTCTGAAATATCAATTATCATGCCGTTCATGCGCGACAGAACTCATCTCCACAAAGCCCCATACGAGCCCGATGCTACCAATTCCTTGCAATTCCCAACTGTTTCTTCTCATGACATGAGGCCACGAGAAGCTCTGCGTATCAAACAAGTCCGGGAATCGCATCCTAGGATGTTGATGGGATGAGTTCGACAATGCCTCTCGCGCGCAGGTAGTCGGCGTCGTGTGCGCGGCTTTCAAGAACGATGGCGGGCTGCAGACCGCGTTCAATCAAATGCATGTAAGGCGTCGCATATCTCCAGTCCGGCGGCCAGGCCTTCGTGGACAGCCCGTGATCGGGAATGACAAGCGCGGTCCTCCGAGTTGGGATCGTCCGCGGCTTCGTCCGGAACTCCGCGGCCAATTCCGCAAACTTGCGCCCGGCGGGTTTTGCGTAAGCGTGTGGTGTTCCCCTCTGGCATCCGAGCGGGGTTGCGTTTGACGATGTTGTCATGGATGAGGCTGAGGGAGCGGGACGCCGCATTCGCCGGAGTTGGCCGGTGGCAGAGAAGCGGCGGATCGTTGAGTTGACGTTGGCGCCTGGCGCGAGTGTTGCGCGAGTGGCTCGGGCTCACGGTGTGAACGCGAACCAGGTATTCGTTTGGCGGCGGGCCTTCGAGCGCGGGAAGTTGGTGGAGTCAGCCGCTTTGACAACGGCATTGCTTCCGGTCACGGTGTCTGTTCCGGATGAGGCGGCGGTCGAAGAGTCATACCAACCGGAACCTCCGTCGACTTCAGGTTGCATTCACATTGAGTTTCCAGGCCGGGCGTTGATCAGTGTGGAGGGCGGCGCCGATCCGGCGCTGTTGCGTTCGATCCTTGAGATCTTACGCAAGTGATCGAACTTCGCTCCGGGACGAGGATCTGGCTTGCGGCCGGCGTGACCGACATGCGGCGTGGCTTCGATGGTCTGAGTGCGAAGGTGCAGACCGTTCTGGAGCAGCAACCGTTCTCCGGGCATGTCTTCGTATTTAGAGGACGCAGAGGTGACATCGTAAAACTGCTGTGGTGGGACGGAGATGGCCTTTGTTTGTTTTCCAAGCGTTTGGAGCGAGGCCGATTCATCTGGCCGAAGGCGGAGAGTGGAACCGTTTCTCTGAGTCGAGCGCAGCTGTCGATGCTTCTGGAAGGGATCGACTGGAGAAGGCCTGAGAGGACATTCACGCCGCAGATCGCGGTCTGATTGATTATTGTGATTCCCCTTTATTCATGAGGGTTTTGTGGATGATTTACATCCTGTTTCATGGCATACTGCGGTCATGATTCCTGCTTCCTTGCCTGATCTCGACGGGCTCGATCCTGAAGCGCTGAAAGCGCTGGTTCTTACCAAGCATTCGGAGTCGATGGAGCAACATAAGCAGCTTACTTCGAACACACATGAGATCGAACATCTGAAGCTGGTCATCGAGAAGTACCGGCGCATGATCTTCGGCAGGAAGAGTGAGAAGCTGAGCGGAGAACTCGAACAGCTTGAGTTTCGGCTCGAAGAACTGGAGACCGCTCAGGCTGCCGATGAGGCTGCGACCGAAGCGACGCAAGCCTCTTCTACTCAGCCCGATTCCAAGCGTCGATCACGCCCTGCCCGCAAGCCTCTGCCCGAGGATCTTCCCCGTGAAGTGATCACTCATCTTCCTCCGCACTGCAGCTGCCCCGATTGCGGCGGTGCGCTGCGCCAGTTCGGCGAAGACGTTTCGGAACAACTGGAGCGCATACCCGCAAGCTTCAAGGTGATTCGTCATGTGCGGCCGAAGTTCGCCTGCGCAGGTTGCGAGAGTGTCGTCGAGGCGCCCGCTCCAGCACGGCCCATCGACCGCGGGCTGCCTGGTCCGGGACTGCTGGCTCATGTGCTGGTTTCGAAGTACGCTGATTATGTTGGCTTCGCAGTTATGTTGTGATCAAGCCAAATGGGTGCATGAATAGTGCGTACCGCAAATCTGAAGATAACATAACGAAGGTGTTGCGGAGACCTTTGACGGCCTTAGCATGATCCGGGATGAAAAGGAGATCCCGGTGAATGCTGAGAACTCTGTTACGGATGAAAGAGCCGCTTTATATCGCCCGTCAGGAGCAAGCTCCTCTGCTTCGGGAGCGAGAATTGTTTCTTGGACACTTGCTTCGGCAAGGCACGAGCCTTGCGGCGGCACGCAGTGTGTCGTGGCAATTGGTGAATGTCATAAGGTTGCTGAGGCTTACTTCGTTGCGTGAGGTGCGGATCGATGAAATCGAAAATGCCGCACAATGTTGGGCACGGCAACAGCGCGCGAATCCTCTCGCGCATTCCTACAAAGCCTCGGCGTCCTACTTCGTATATGTGGCGAAGAAGTGGCTGCGCTTCGCGGGCGTGCTGAAACAGCCGGAGATTCCGCGCATGCGGTTCGCAAATGAGATCGACGACTTTGCGAAATGGATGACCGAAGAGAGAGGGCTGTCAACGTTAACAGTGCGGTCGCACCGGCGCAAGATATCTCTGTTTCTCAAGTGGTTCTCCGAACGACATCGCTCGTTCACTGCCGTGCGGCTCAGGGATGCGGACGACTTCCTGACCTTCAAGGGAGCGAACGGTTGGAGCCGCAAGTCAGCATGTGGTTACGCCAACTCGCTACGTGCCTTCTTCTATTACGCCGAGCAACGCGGCTGGTGCAAGCCGGGCATCGCGGAAGGTATCATTTCGCCCAGGTTGTATGCGCATGAGGGGTTACCTGAGGGACCGCAATGGAAGCAAGTACAGCAGCTGCTCAAAAGTGTAAAGGGCAACAGCACTGCTGCTCTGCGCGCCAAAGCCGTCTTGTTGCTCCTGACGGTTTATGGATTGCGCAGCGGTGAGATCTCGCGCCTGCTCTTGAGCGACTTCGACTGGCGGTTGGAGACGTTCACGGTGAACCACTCCAAGCGCGGGGGCGTACAGAAATATCCACTGCAACGTGAGGTGGGCGACGCCATCTTGGAATACATCCGAAAGGCGCGTCCACAGACCTCCTGCCGGAATCTGTTCCTCACGCTGAATCCTCCGTATCGCAGCATCGGACACAGTAGCCTCTGGCGAATCACGAGTTTAAGAATCGACGCGTCTGGCATCCAATGCCGGCGGCGCGGACCGCACTGCCTGCGACATGCTTGCGCCACACATTTGCTTGAACAAGGAGCATCCCTGAAGGAGATCGGGGATCTATTGGGGCATCGTGACTCCAACTCCACCAGGATCTATGCAAAAGTTCACCTGCAACAGTTGCGCCAAGTAGCGGACTTCGATCTGGGAGGTCTGCTATGAAACTCGTGGCGGCGGTAGAAATGTATGTACTACACCGGCGAACAATGGGGCAGAAGTTCGACAGCCCAGCTGTTGCGCTTCGCGCGTTCAGCCGTCGATACGGCAAGATGTGGCTCCAAACGATCACGTCGACTGAAGTGAAGCAGTTCCTGGATGTGCCGCAAACGGGACCGGCTGCCTGGCGACGAAAATACGGGGTTTTGCGAGACTTCTTCGAGTACTGGCGGTGCCGTGAAAAGCTCAATGCTGTTCCGATGCCGCTCGCAACTCCCAAGTCCACTCAGACCTTCGTTCCATATATTTACTCCCGCCGGGAGCTTCGTCTGCTGTTGGATGCAGTGCCTCGTTGTCAGCGACCTGCGGCGTGCCGAACATCCGCAATTACGCTTCGCACCCTGCTGTTGTTCCTGTACGGAACGGGTATGCGGGCGGGTGAAGCGCTGCGGCTACGCCTGGCTGACGTTGATCTCGACTACGGCGTGATCACCATCCGCGGGACAAAGTTCTACAAGTCCAGACTTGTTCCTCTGGGCAGCGATGTGGCCCAGATCCTTCGGAGCTATATGGCCGCGCCGGGAAGATGGAATCAGCCCTACCTGCCACTTTTCCAGTCGCGGCAACATAAGCGTCTCGGTCACTCCACGGTAGACGCCAACTTCCGCAAGTTGTGCACCCTTGCGGGAGTTCGCCGCAGCGACGCGAGTTCTCGTCAGCCGCGGCTTCATGACTTGAGACACACGTTCGCCGTCCAGAGGCTGACGGAATGGTATAGGACTGGTGCGAACGTGCAAGTCCTTCTGCCCGCGCTCTCCACTTATCTTGGACACGTCGATCTGCACTCGACCCAGTGTTACCTGACCATGACACCGGAGCTGCTGTCAGAAGCCAACCGCCGTTTCCAGGGCTACGTGTATGGAGGGCTCCATGAACAATAGTGCGGCCCTTGGTTCGTGGATCAGGCGCTTCCTGATGGAATACCTCGTCGGGGAGAGGAATCTGGCCCGCAATACTCAACAGAGCTATCGCGATGCGGTCCGCCTCCTGGTGGTGTTTACTGCTGCTGAGGCTAATAAGAAAGATGATGAGCTGCTCATCCCCGACATCGACGCGGACCTGCTGCGCGCCTTCCTGAGGCATATCGAAGAAAAACGAAAATGCAGCGTCTCAAGCCGCAACCAGCGTCTGGCCGCCATCCATGCGCTAGCCGGCTTCATCGCAGAACGTTGCCCTGAATATCTGGACTGGTGCGCTCAACTCCGCGCAGTGAAGTCCAAGCGCTCAGCTCCTGCGCCAGTCTGCTATCTCGAAAAGCCGGAAATCGACGCCCTGCTGGACGCTCCCAGTCGAGCCACAAAACTCGGCTCTCGTGATCGCGCCCTACTGCTCTTTTTGTACAACTCGGGAGCACGGGCGGATGAAGCTGCAAAACTATGCATCGAAGATCTCAGCCTGCACAGCGGCGCAGACGGAACGTTATCATCGGTATGCCTTCACGGCAAGGGCGGCAAGGTTCGCATCTGTCCGCTCTGGACCTCCACAACCCTTACGCTGAGAAACCTCGTCGCTGGGCGTAACGCCGAGGAAAGAGTGTTCCTCAATCGTCGCTCGGAGCCGTTAACGCGCTTCGGCATCCACGAGATCGTGACGCGATATGCGCGTGCCGCCATGAATCGCATGCCGGAAATGCGCAAGAAGAGAATCGGGCCTCATACCATCCGTCACACAACAGCCACACATCTTCTTCGTGCCGGTGTCGACATCAATACCATCCGCGCGTGGCTCGGCCACGTCTCAATCAACACCACCAACATCTACGCTGAAACTGATCTTGAGATGAAAGCCAAGGCTCTTGGCTTGTGCGCCGTGAAGAGCAAGCGATCAGCACAACACTGGCGCGACAACCATGATCTGATGGCCTTCCTTGCCCAAATCTAGTCTGCACTTATGTGACGTCAAGTTCCAGGAAAACCCTCTGTTTATGACCCTCCCGGGACTGAACGTCACATAACTGCGAAGCCAACATAATCGGCATTATGTGGTGCACCACATAACGCCGACCACCAGCCGCTTTATCGCCAGTCTCAGATCTATGCCCGCGAAGGTGTTGACCTTGATCGTTCGACACTGGCCGGCTGGGTGGGCGCAGCCAGTGAGTTATTAACTCCCCTGGTCGATCAGATCAGGAAGCATGTTCTGGCAGCAGCGAAGATCCACGCAGACGATACGCCGGTTCCAGTACTTGCTCCCGGCAACGGCAAGACCAGGACGGGAAGGCTTTGGACCTATGTGCGCGATGATCGGCCTGCAGGTTTTTCAACCGCTCCAGCCGTATGGTTCGCCTATTCGGAAGACCGCAAGGGAGAACACCCACGAAGACACCTGAAGGATTTCAAGGGTGCGCTGCAGGCCGACGCCTACTCCGGATTTCATCATCTCTACGGCGATGGCTTCATCTACGAAGTCGCATGCTGGGCTCACACCCGACGCAAGTTCCATGACATCCACGTGGCCCATCCATCGCCAACCACTACCGAAGCCCTTGCCCGTATCGGAGCCCTGTACGGCATCGAGGAGCAGATCCGCGGCAAGTCGGCAGAACTTCGCTGCTCGATCCGGCAGACCCGTGCCAGACCGCTGCTCAACGAGTTGCGCCAGTGGATGGAGAAGACGCTTCGCTCGCTCTCAACCAAGAGCGAGACAGCAGGTGCGATCCGTTATGCGCTCTCACACTGGCGTGCCCTGACACGCTATGTCGTCGAGGGCTTGCTGGAAATCGACAACAACTCGGCCGAGAGAGCGCTGCGTGCCGTTGCAATCGGCCGGAAGAATTACCTGTTTATGGGGGCTGATTCCGGCGGTCAGCGGGCTGCGTCGCTTTACTCGCTCATCGGAACAGCCAAGCTGAATGGACTCGATCCGGCGTTCTACCTGCGCACGGTCCTGACAAGCATCGCCGAGCATCCAATCAACCGCATCGAAGAACTCCTGCCCTGGAACATCTCCGCCTCTCTCAAAACCGACACTTCCCAAGCCGCTTAGACACACTCAACAAGTGTCCACTTAAAAATAAGTGGACACTTCGCGATTGGACACTCCAACCGGTCAAGATGGAACCTTCGAACGCTTACGGTTTTGCTTTGTTGTTCACATCGATCAACCCCATGTTCGCACCGCGTTTGGGGTTTCGTGGCGGAACGAGTTTGGACTCATTTGTTTGGGTAAAGTTAGGCATTTTGGTGGAGGTTTTAGCCGGTCGCCGATTTAGTTACCACTCGTCCCCGCTTTCGGAGCGGACCAGCGCGGCTCCGTGCGGGACGAATACAGTCTACATCAAATTGATTCTATTGTCTTTACGCGGAAGGATGTGGGGCAGTGCGGGCGAGTGCGGAAAGCGGCGAATTGAGGTTTTGAGTTAGGTGCATTCAACCGGGCTCTGCCACCTCTACGCCTTTCAACTACTCAATGCGGCTGCGATGTGAGGTAATCTTTCGTCTCAGCACGTTCCGCCGACGGGAACAGAGGGTCAAGCCGTCTACGCGTTGGCCGCATTCCAAGACTCGGCAAAGTGACCGAGGCTCGCCTGAAGCAGATTAGAATTGAGACGGTCTTGGATTTGAGGGCGTTTAAGTTGGGTATCTATCTTTAGCTAGATTGGGATCTATAGCAGTGTGTCGGAGAATTGACGACCACTCTCGACCTGATTCGTCGGCCGATGAATCATCTATTCAATTTCTCATTGCATGCAATCCCATCCGAGTCTGAGTTTCAAAGTAGACAGGCAACAACGGAGGCGATCCGCAGTTGGCGCTCCTATCGCCGCCGACGGGCGTCGAGCTCAGCTCGGTCGGGGGTACATTTGGGGGTATATTTTTGGCGTCAAACCTATCAGACGTATAATCAATAGATTACGAGGAGATGTGAGTCCCTCACTGCCACCATACCATCCAAATTCGCATTGAGCCGCCAGGTCTGGCAATTGCACACCCTTGCGCCTTTTTTTCGGCGCAAGGGCCGCACGCATTGCTGCGAGCGAATAGCGAGCGTCTGCCGCACCGCAGGAGCCGAGCGTCTGCCCCACCGCAGGTGGCTACCAGCCGCGGGTCTGCAATAGTTGCGACTCTTCGAGGCCGGCGGCGGCCAGGCCCTTCATGGTTCCGGTGACCTGCTCGGCGGCTTCGGCCAGGATCTTCGCATCGTTGTAATGCGTGGTCGCAATCACAATGGCCTTGGCGCGCGAGACGGCTTCCTCGCGTTCCTTGGGGTCGTTTTCGACGTCCAGGGGCGTAGCGCGTTCCTTCATGAAGATTCCCGAGCCGACAAAAATGGCCTCGGCGCCCAACTGCATCATCAGGGACGCGTCGGCGGGCGTGGCGATGCCCCCGGCTGAGAAGTTGGGTACGGGCAGCTTGCCGGTCTGGGCGACCATGCGGATCAACTCGTAGGGAGCCTGGTGGTCCTTGGCAGCCTTGTAGAGTTCCTGCTCAGAGAGGACAGTCAGCGCCCGCATCTCGCTCGTGATCTGGCGCATGTGCTGCACTGCGTGAACCACGTCGCCTGTGCCTGCTTCGCCCTTGGTGCGAATCATGGCCGCGCCCTCGGCAATGCGCCGGAGAGCCTCGCCCAAATTGCGCGCACCGCAGACAAACGGGGTAGTAAAGGCGTGCTTGTCGATGTGGTGCGCCCCATCGGCCGGGGTCAGAACCTCGCTCTCGTCGATGAAGTCGACGCCCAGCTCCTGCAGGATCTGCGCCTCGGCAAAATGGCCGATGCGGGCCTTGGCCATCACGGGAATGGACACCGCCTGGATGATCTGCTTGATCAGCGAGGGCTTGGCCATGCGGGCCACGCCGCCCTCGGCGCGAATCATCGCCGGCACGCGCTCCAGAGCCATCACCGCGGTGGCGCCGGCCTCTTCCGCGATGCGGGCCTGTTCCACGTTCATCACGTCCATGATGACGCCGCCCTTGAGCATCTCTGCCAGGCCAATCTTCAGGCGCAGGCTGGTTCCGGTCATGCGGGAGCTTCCATTGGTTTCTGGCATCGTCTTCGACCTCGATTCAAGGCGGCATCCGGGCTGGTTCAAGGCCGGGAAATCCGCGGTTACTTGTCAATCTCCAGTGTAGCAGCGATGTGGACTCGCGGCGCCAGAACGCAGAACGGGCTTGAGCGCATCGCAAATGAAATTCCTCCAATCTCACTGTCCTTCTTCTGGCCACCTTTCTGCATGAATTCTCACGTCATGGCCACCGCACATCCACTTCCGGCGCCCTCGAGCGAGCAACACATCGAGCACCCAAGCGAGCCCAGGCCGGTGAGCGACGGCGAGCAGGCGCTGATTCCGTCTTCTCCGCAGCCGGAGGAGGACGATCCGATTGAGCTCAGGCCGCCGCTGGGCCGTTTGCCTGTGGAACTGGATGTGGCGATCCCGGTGAAGGAGTTTCGGGTGCGCAACCTGCTGGCGCTCGAGCCGGGGCAGGTGATTGAGACGCAGTGGGCTCACGGGGAGGATTTGCCGCTGGCCGCTGGCGATGTGCAACTGGCCTGGAGCGAGTTCGAGGTGGTGGATGCGCAGTTGGCGGTACGGGTTACGCGGCTGGCGTGAGAAGCCAGCTCTTAGTTTCTAGCTTTTAGCTCTTCGCTTCGAGGCCGGTCTGTGCGCACCGCTGCGACACAGAACCGATGAGGAACCCAAATAGCCGGGAAAGGATTGGGGAATGACGCTGGAAGCGACCGAAAGAAGCCCCTGGAAAGCCGCAGGCGGGCTGGCCGGATGGCTGCTCGACAGGCTGCGGCGCAACACACGTCCCCGGCCGCGACTGGCGCTCGTGGAGCGCATCGCGCTGGCTCCACGGCAGTCGCTGGCGTTGGTGGAGGCCGACGGACGGCGGGTACTGGTGGCGACTTCGCCGGAGGGTGCGCCGGCGTTTTATCCGCTGGATCGGCCGCCAGCCCGCGCGAGCGATGAGCCTGCAAGTCAGGCGCCGCGCAGCTTCGTTCGTCCTCTCCGCCGCCCTGCCTCGCGCACTGTCAGGGCTCGCATGGCGAGGGCCTCATGGTGAACCTCTGGGCCTTTGCCGCCCCCGCGCCGCTTTTGCCCGACCTGAGCACACGCCTCCATCCCTCGGACTCCACGCCCTGGACCATCCTCTTTGTGCTGACGCTGATTACGCTGCTGCCGGCGATCCTGATGGCCATGACGCCGCTGGTGCGGCTGCTTGTCGTTTTTCACTTTTTGCGACAAGCCCTGGGCACGCAGACCGCCCCTTCCAACCCGACGCTGATGGGCCTGGCCCTGATGATGACCTGGTTCCTGATGACCCCGGTGCTCAACCAGGTGGACCAGCAGGCGGTTGAGCCCTACCGTGCCGGGCAAATGACGGGCTGGGAGGCGATCGATCGCGGCGCGCAGCCGGTCAAGCTCTTCCTGCTCCGCTACGCGCGAGAGAAAGACCTCGCCCTGTTTACCGCCGCGGGCCAGATTCCGCGCCCCAATACGCCCACCGACCTGCCCATGCGGGTGGTGGTCCCGGCTTACATCCTTTCCGAACTGAAGGCCGGCTTCTCGATTGGCGCAGTCCTGTTTCTGCCGTTTCTGCTGATCGACATGGTGACCGCCTCGATCACCACCTCCATCGGCATGTTCCAGTTGCCCCCGGTGGTGATTTCGACGCCCTTGAAGATCCTGCTGTTTGTCATGGTGGATGGCTGGAACCTGCTGGCGAACTCGCTGCTGAAGAGTTTTTGAACCGCGGCAGACTCGCCGAGAAAGAAGATTTCAATGACCCCCGACCTGGTTGCCGAACTGTTGCGCCAGTTGATGAAGGAATCGATGATTCTGGCCGCGCCGGTACTGATTGCCGCGGCCGTGCTGAGCTTTCTGCTGAGCCTGGTGCAGACCCTGACCAGCCTGCAGGAGCAGTCGCTGACGTCGGTGCCGCGCCTGGCAGCCGTAGCCATGATTCTGCTGGTGGGGATGCCCTGGTTTCTGGAACGCATGGCGGCCTACACGCGTTTGCTGCTGGTGGATTTGCACCGCTATCTGGGGTGAAAGAGCAGCTAGAAGCCGAACACCATGCCGCACGCAGCACAACTCGACTGGCCTACCTTTCTCGCCTCGATGACCCTGGTCCTGGTCCGGGTCAGCGGAATGGTGGTCTTCGCACCGTTTTTCTCGTCTACCGCTCTGCCGGTGCGCACCAAGGCGGTTTTCGTGGGGGCGATTGCCTACCTGCTGGCGCCGCTCGTCGCCACGCTCCCCCATGCCCAGGCTTCCATCACATTTTCGTCTCTGCTGGGTGAGCTGGCCGTCGGCCTGGTGTACGGCCTCACGCTTACGCTGCTGAACGAGATGATGCTCTTTGCCGGACAGATTGCCGGTGTGCAGTTCAGCTTCTCGATGGTCAATTTGCTTGACCCGACCTCCTCGATCCAGACGCCGCTGCTGGGCGATCTCTTTCAGCTCATGGGCACGCTGGTGGTGATCGCCGCGGGCCTCGACCGCATCCTGCTTGCCTCCCTGGTGCGCAGCTTCCGCGTTGCCCCGCTGGGCAGCTTTGCCCTGGCGCCGCAGTCTGCGCTGGCGATTGTGCGCGCCGCGGGAGGCATTTTCGTTGCCGCAATTGAACTCGCCGCGCCGGTACTGGCGGCCACCATGCTGGTGGAAGTGGCCGTGTCGCTGCTCGGCAAGCTGAGCCCGCAGTTGCCGGTGATGAACCTGACCGTTCCGCTCAAGACCCTGACCGGCTTTGCCTTGCTGACCGGCTCGCTGGCCCTGTGGCCGCGCTTTGTCGAGGCCCGATTTGGCGGCCTGCTGGACCTGGCCGAGCGGCTGATCGCCGTTCCCGGCGCCGGAACGGCCTCCGGAACGGGAGGCTGACCCATGCCCGGGGAACGCACCGAACAGGCAACCCAGCATCGCCGCGAGCAGGCCCGCAAGGAAGGCGACCTGCTGCACAGCCGTGAGCTCTCCGCTGCCGCGGGAACCCTGGCCGGGGTGCTGACGCTGGGCGCGCTTGGGAGCCGCATGTTGATCGCCTGGAGAGCAGGTTTTGTCGCATTTCTCGATCTTGGAGGCCCCGCGCACTGGGAGCCGGCCGAGATGCAGCCGACGCTGTACGCCCTGCGACGGCTGACGGCCGGCCTGCTGGGTCCGCCGGCAATCGTGATGGCGCTGGTGGCCGCGGGGGCGCTGGGAGTGGGAATTCTGCAGACCGGCGGGGTGAATGTTTATGCCGGCGCCATCGGCTTCAAACCGGATCGCATCAACCCTTTGAGCAACATCAAAAACCTGTTTTCACTGCGCTCGGCGGCGCGCATGGGCAAGTCCCTGATTCCGGCCAGCATGCTGGCGGTCTTTGCCCTCGAGCGCATCGGCCGCCAACTGACGCTGCCGCCGTTCTCGACTGCCCGGCTGGAGATGCTGGGCTCAGACGTCTATGGCCTGCTTCTGGCTGCCGCATGGTTGCTCTTCGGCTGGTCGGCTATCGACTACCTGGTGGAGTGGCAGAGCCGCGAGTCGCGCCTGAAGATGAGCCGCGACGACATGCGCGAGGAATTGAAGCAGACCGAAGGCAATCCTCAGATTCGCGGCCGCATCCGCAACCTGCAGCGCCAGATGCGCCGCCGCAAGGTGAAGAACGATGTGGCCCACGCGGCCGTGGTGCTCACCAATCCCACCCACTATGCCGTGGCCCTGGGCTTCGACTTCGCCACCATGGAAGCCCCCAAGGTGATGGCCAAGGGCCGCAACCTGCTGGCCGAGGAGATCAAGGCCGAGGCGCGCTGGGCGGGCGTGCCGATCATCGAGAACCCGCCGCTGGCCCGCTCGCTCTACCGCTCCGTCGAAGTCGGCCAGCCCATTCCGGTGGACCTCTACGCCGCAGTCGCCGCCATTCTCGCCTGGCTCTATCGGCAGCGGGTGGAGACCGAGCTGCGCGAGCGCCGCGCCCGCGAGGCGGCAGCGCGAGCCAGGGCCCAGGCCGCCAACCAGGCGTCGAACCCGGCGGCAAATCCGCCCAGCAGGCCAAACCTCGCCACCCCGCCCTTCCGAGGAGGAAATCCATGAGCACCAATGCACTGGCCATCGGCCCGATCCACGGCCAGTCGATCTGGCAACGGTTGAGAGAAGTGGTGTTGCCGCTGGCCGCGATCAGTGTGATCTTTGTCATGCTGGTGCCCTTGCCGGCCGCCGGCCTCGACTTCCTGCTGGCCATCTCAATGGCCGCCTCGTTTATCGTCTTCCTCTCCGCCGTGCAGATCCGGCGCGCCGTGGAACTGAGCGTCTTTCCCACGCTGCTGCTGCTATTGACCCTTTTCCGGCTGGCACTGAACATCGCCTCCAGCCGCCGCATTCTGCTGCACGGTTCCGAGGGCACCGCGGCGGCGGGAAAAGTGATCGAAGCCTTTGGCCAGTTCGTGGTGGGCGGCAACTATGTGGTCGGTTTCGTGCTGTTTCTGGCCCTGATCGCGATCCAGTTTCTGGTTGTGTCGCACGGCGCGGTCCGTACCGCCGAGGTCACCGCGCGTTTCACATTGGACGCTTTGCCGGGCAAGCAGATGGCCATCGACGCGGACATGAATGCCGGCCTGATCGACGAAGCGGAGGCGCGCAGGCGACGCCAGGGAATTGCCCGCGAGGCCGAGTTTTACGGCGCCATGGACGGCGCTGCGCGCTTCAACCAGCGCGATTCGCTGGCCACCATTCTGATTACCGCCATCAACATCGTCGCCGGCCTGCTGATCGGGACTTTGCAGCAGGGCATTGAGCTGGGAGAGGCGGCGCGGACTTACACGGTTCTGACTGTCGGCGACGGCCTGGTCACGCTGATTCCTTCGCTGCTGGTTTCCATCGCCGGAGGGATTACGCTGACCCGCGCCAACTCGGCCGGCATGCTGGGCGGCGAGATCAAGCAGCAGTTATTGGGCCGCCCCTCCACGCTCTACATGGCCAGCGGGGTATCGGCGGCCATGTGCCTGATTCCCGGCTTGCCCAAGTTCGCGTTTCTCACTGTGGCCGGCGCGCTCTACTGGGGCGCGCGCCGGGTTGCGGCCCGCCCGCCCGCGGCGGCGCCGGTCGAGTCGGTTGCCGTGGAAAAGAAGAAGGCCGAGCAGGCCCAGGGCTCCGATCTGGCCAACCTGCTGCGTTTGGAAGAGCTGACCCTGGAGATCGGCTTTCAGCTGATTCCGCTGGTGGACGAGAAGCAAGGCGGGCAGTTGTTGAGCCGGGTCCGTTCGCTGCGCCGCCATCTCTCCTCCGAACTCGGATTTCTGGTCCCGCCGGTGCACATCTCGGACAATCTGCGCCTGCGGCCGCGTGAGTATCTGTTCTCGCTGCGCGGCCTGGAGATCGGCCGCTGGCAGACCGAGGGGGCCATGCTGCTGGCCGTCTCGGGCGACCCTGGCCGCCGGCCGCTGCCAGGAAAAGAGGCCCGCGAACCGGCCTTTGGCGTTCCCGCCATCTGGATTGCACCGGCCCTTGAGGACCAGGCGATCGCGGCCGGCTACTCGGTAGTCGATTCGGTGACCGTCATGACCACCCACCTCGGCGAGCTGGTCCGCCAGCATGCGTACGAGCTGCTGGGCCGCGCGGAGACCAAGCGGCTCATGGATGGGCTCAATGAAAGCCACCCCAAGCTGCTTGAAGAATTGATGCCTAAGTTGTTGTCATTGGGTGAGATCGGCCGCGTGCTCGAGCAACTGCTTCGGGAGCGGGTCTCGATCCGCGACCTGGGCACAATTCTCGAAGCGCTGCTGGAGACCGCGCCGGTGAACAAGAGCACCGTGGCCCTGGTCGAGGCCGCTCGTCAGGCGCTCGGCCGCCGCCTGATCCGCCCGTTGCTCGATGCGGAGGGCCAGCTTCCGGTTCTCCTGCTCGATGCGGGCCTCGAAGAGGAGATTCTGGCCACCCTCTCGCCCGAGACGAGCCAACGTCTTCTGTCCGCATCCGGGGCGCCGTCGATTCCGTTGGTCCGCCGCCTCGCCGATTCTTTGAGGCAACTTATCGGCACCAGCTCCGCCGCGGCCCTCCCCGTGCTCCTTTGCCCTAGTCCGGCCCGCTACCACGTCAAGCGCTGGCTTGACCCGGTCTGGCCGCGTCTGGCTGTGGTCGCGGCTGGGGAGATTCCTCCCGAGATTCGCCTGCGCCCGGTGGGAACGGTGCGTTGAGTGTCCAGAGGTTGGAACTGTGTCGGCGAGGGGACTTGAGATGGGAATCGAGAGGGCGGCCGTTGTGGGCGACAAGCGGGGAGTGCGACAGACTGGAGGCTATCCGCCGGGGACAGCCGCGGCCCAGATTCTGTCCGAGGAGCAGGAACGGGTGCTGCTGGAGCATCTGCCCATCGTGCGCTTTCTGGCGCGGCGCATTCACGAGCGCCTGCCCCAGCATGTGGACATTGAAGACCTGGTCTCGGCCGGCGTGGTCGGCCTGATGGACGCCTTCTCCAAGTTCGATCCCGGCAAGAAGGTGCAGTTTCGCAGCTACGCGCAGTTCCGCATTCGCGGCGCGATCCTGGACAGTCTGCGCACCCTCGACTGGAGTCCGCGCGAACTGCGCCGCAAGGGCCGCGCGGTGGAAGAGGCCATCCGGGTGCTGACGGCGCGGATGGGCCGGCCGCCGGGCGAGGCGGAGGTCGCCGGCGAGATGGCTCTCGGCCTCGAAGAGTATCAGCAGTTGCTGGGCGATCTGAAGGGCCTGGAGATCGGTACGCTGCATTTGGAGCGCAATGAGGACTCGGGCGAGGAGCAGTTGGCCTACGTGCCCGGCAACCCGGAAGAGGATCCGCTCTTCCGCTGCCTGAGGGGCGAGCTCGAAGAACGGCTCACAGACGCCATCGCCAATCTGCCCGACCGGGAGCGGCTGGTCATGACCCTCTATTACTACGAAGAGATGACCATGCGCGAGATCGGGCTGGCGCTCGGCGTGGTGGAGTCGCGCGTCTCACAGGTACACGCTTCGGCGGTCGTGCACCTGCGATCCGCGCTCAAGGACCTGGCCGCGCGCGGTGTCTTTGAGCGCAACCGGCAGCGCAAGGCGCAGCCCCGGTTTTGAGGACGGCGGCTTCTGTCCGGAAGTCATGTGCGGGACAAAAGGAAAGGTCGAGGTGACTGAAATTGGCGGAAAAGATGCTCAAACAGGACGAGATTGACGCTCTGTTTGAGGCGGCAAGAACCTCGATTCCGGAAGCCTCGCGCCCTGAGGTGCGGGCCCGTGTGGTGCCCTACAACTTCTCCTCTGCCGGCCAGATCTCGAACGACCAGTTGCGCGCCATCAGCATGTTGAACGATTTGTTTGCCCGCAACCTGACGCATAACCTGGCGGCGTGGCTGCGCACCCGGTTTCAGGTCAACCTGGTCTCGGCCGAGCAGATTCAGTTCAATGAGTTTGTACTGAGGATTCCGGAGATCAGCTATGTGGCCTCGGTGCGCCTGGAGCCTCTGGGCGCGCTCTCGGTTCTGCAACTCGACCTGGCCCTGGCCCCTCCGGTCATCGATCTGCTGCTGGGCGGCGACGGCAAGGATGGCCCGCTGCGCGAGCTGACGGATATCGAAGAGTCGATCCTGGCCAGCGTGGTCGAGATCATCTGCCGCGAGCTGACCGTGGCCTGGCAGCCGGTGGGCCTGAGCTTCAACTTCGAGCGCCGCCAGATGCAGACCCAGGTGGCGCGCATCATGTCGGTCACCGAGAAGACTCTCTGCCTGAGCTTCGAGATTCGCATGCCGCACAGCGCCGGGCTGCTCAACCTGGCCTTTCCCGCCGTGGTGGCCAACACCATCCTCCGCCGCCTGACCTCGGACTGGAACCGCCGCCGCCGCCACGGCAGGGAGACCCGGGAGCGGATGGAATCGACTGTGCGCCGCATTCGCTTCGGGGGCTCTCTCCAGCTTCCGACCGTACGGCTGCCGGCAAGCGAGATTGAAAACCTCGCGCCCGGCACCGTGCTGCGTCTCGACCTCCCGGCCAACACGGTCCCCGAGTGGCGGGTCGGCGGACAGCCGCTCTCCCAGGCGCATGCCATCCGCCAGGGTCCGCACCGCGCCGCGCGCATCGCGCGGGCATTCACCGAGGCAGACGCATGAAGACCTATCTTGAGTGTTGGATCGGCGTCGCGGAGGCCCTGTTCTCGCAGGCCCTGGCCGGGGAGCCAAAGCTGGTTGAATCCATGCCCAAGCCGTTGGCGAAGGGCGCTTTCGGCTTCGCAGCGACTGTGTCCGGGGAAGTGGAAGGCCGCTTTGCGGTGTTGCTTGACGCGGCAATCCTCGAATCGCCGCTGGTGGGCGAAGGGCTGGACCAGAGAGCCGGCTGGGGGGAGTTGCTGCGGGAGGTAGCCGACGCCGCTGCCGGCGAACTGCTGGCCAGGAGCGGGAAAAAGTGCCGCGTCGAGAAGTTCGAGGAGACCGCGGCCGAGAGCAAGGTCTCGCTGGCCTTCCAGTTGAACGGAGCCGAACGCTCCTGGACAGTTCTGGTCCTCGACGAGGTGCGCGCTCCCAAGCCGGCAAAGGCGGAAGCGCCCAAACCGGATGCGGCGGCCCCTGCGCCTGGCCCCGCAGTGGCCTCCGGCCCAGGCGCCTCCCAGAACCTGAGCCAGGCCCCGAGCCCCGCGAAAGCATTGAGCCCCGGTCTGGAGTTATTGCTCGATGTGGAGCTTGAGGCCACGCTGCGCTTTGGCTGCCGGGAGATGCCCCTGGGCGAGATCCTCGACATGGGGCCCGGCGATGTGGTGCAGCTCGACAGGCATGTGGCAGATCCCGTCGATCTGATCGTGGGCGACAAAATTGTGGCCCGCGGCGAGGTGGTGCTGGTCAACGGCAACTTTGGTCTGCGGGTGACCGATGTGGCCGCTCCCAAAAAGCGGCTGGAGAGCATTCGATGCCTTTTCTGAGGACCAAGCCGGGAACCAGATCCGTGCCTGCCGTCTCCGATTCGTCCCTAGCCGCCCGGGAAATGGAAGAGAGATCGCCGGATCTTGCCGCGCTCGCGCCCCTGCAGGCCCAGCCGCGCGGCGTGCGCGGAAACCTGCTGCCCACCTGCGCCAATCCGGGTTGCGCTTCCGGCTGGCTGCATCTGTTACGCAGCCGCTCGACGCCGGTCTTTGAGAGCGGCTGGAACTGCTCGGCGGCTTGCACCCGGGCCCGCGTTCAGGCAGCGGTCTGGAGGGAGATGGAAGGCGCGGCCGCGGTTGAGCAGGGGTATCGCCATCGGATTCCGCTGGGGCTGTTGATGCTCGAGAAGGGATGGATCACCTCGGGCCAGTTGCGGCAGGCGCTCGACGCGCAGAAGGGGGCGGGCGCCGGCCGGCTGGGTCACTGGCTGGTGCGCCGGCAGGGGGTCAGCGAACAACTGGTGACCCGGGCCCTTGGATTGCAATGGAGCTGTCCGGTGCTGCCGGTGCAATATCGCGATGCGGAGGCGCTTACCCCGCTGGTTCCGCGGCTGTTCGTAGACGCCTTTGGCGCACTGCCGCTGCGTATGGCTGCCGGAAAGCTGCTCTATCTCGGTTTTGAAGAGCGGCTGGACCCGGTGCTGGCCCTGGCCATCGAGCGCATGACCGGGTTGCGGGTGGAGAGCGGGCTGGTGACCGGATCGGAGTTCCGTTCCGCGCACACGCGACTGCTCGGCGCCAGGTTTCCCCCGGTCGAGCTGATCGAAGCCAGCTCGGAGCCGGCGCTGGTGCATGCGCTGGTCAAGGCGGTGGAGCGGGTGCGTCCGGCCGAGTCGCGCCTGGTTCGAACCCATGACTGCCTGTGGCTGCGCATGTGGCTGCGGCCACAATATGGACCTTTGCCGGAGATGAGTTCGGTCGAGGACCTGATCTGCTCCGTGAGTGCGCATTGAGCCATGCACATGGAGCAAAGCGCATGGAGAATCAAAATCCTGCCGTCCGCGCCCTCATGGATTCCTGAGCCAGGCCGATAAACACAAAAGCAGAGGAGCCCGGGAATGAGTGGAATTCGAGCCTTGATCGTTGACGATTCCTCGGTGATGCGGAAGATCGTTGAGCGTTCGCTGCGCCAGGCCGGTCTGGACCTGGTTTCGGTGCATGAAGCCGGCAGCGGCAGTGAAGGATTGGAGATGTTGAAGAGCAAGCAGGTGGACCTGATTCTCTCCGACATCAACATGCCCTCGATGGATGGCCTGGAGTTTCTCCGCCAGCTTCGGGCGCAGAACCTGGCTCCCGGCGTCCCGGTGGTGATGATTACCACCGAATCAAGCGAGGAGCATGTGAAGCAGGCCATTTTGTCGGGTGCGCAGGGCTATATTCGCAAGCCTTTCACGGCCGAACAGGTGAAGGAGCGGGTACTGCCGTTGATCAACGCGGCGTAGCCTCTTTGCGGGGTAAACAGGAGGCATTCCCATGCTGTTGAACGGGGTGCGAGCAGCCGCGATTGCTCGAGCGAGCGCGAGCGGCATCAACGGAATGGAGCGGACGATGAGCGTCTCATTGCGTGAATCCGTGCAGCTGGTTTCCGATCCGCGGAACCTGGATGCGAGCGTCGAAGAGGTGTTTCACATGATGCTGGGGGTCAACTGCCAGCGCTTCCCGGGGCCGGTGAAGATCGAACCCGAGTCGGTGACCGCGGTGGTTGGCTTTGGCGGATTGCTGAGCGGCGCCTGCGTCTTCCGCACCGGCGGATCGTCTGCCATGAAGATTGCCGAGCGCATGACCGGCATGGAGTTTGAGGACATCGATGACACGGTCAAAGACGGCATCGGCGAGATCTGCAACATGCTGGCCGGCGCCTGGAAGGGCAAGGTGCCAAATCTTGCCGCCAACTGCGGCCTGTCCGTTCCCGCCGTGATCACCGGCCGGGACTACAACCTGCATGTGCAGGCCCCCGAGTTCCAACTGAAGCACACCTACCAGTTTGAGGATGCCGGCTTCGAAGTGACCATCATCTGCGACGGCATCCAGTAACCTCGGGCAGAATCCGTTTGCCGGTTCACGGGAGTCAACGCGTTTGCTGGAAGACAGGTTCAGGGTTCGCTTCAGGCCTTGCTTTTGAACCTTGATTTTGAGCCTTGATTTTGAGCCTTGATAAAGAGGTTCCGGCTTGACTAGGGCCTGTTAACACTACTGGGGTGGACGGCGTTGCGGATGAAAATCGGGCCAGAACCGGGCCCCCACGGACAGCTCTTGGTCCGTGGGGTGGAGACGAGGCGGAGGACGAAGGCTTA
>Ga0302147_10000050_pt1 | contig 56312 bp, 39 predicted proteins | sample I_Bog_E3_2_FD_192438 | JGI IMG/M metagenome (GOLD analysis project Ga0302147, IMG submission 192438) | Peat permafrost microbial communities from Stordalen Mire near Abisko, Sweden - I_Bog_E3_2 | ecosystem: Environmental > Terrestrial > Soil > Wetlands > Peat | place: Sweden: Abisko, Stordalen...
CCGCCCGTTTGAACACCGGTCTCACGGTCGAACAGGCTGCCGGTCTGGCCGGCATGGAAGTCTCTGAATGGGCGGCGATCGAGTCCGGCCACGTTCCCCAGGATGCCGGCAGGCTGCGGGCTATGGCTGCAGCTCTCGAAATCGGCTTCGAGAAGGTGGCCAACATGGTTCTTCTCTGCCGCGGCGCCTGGGAGTAGTAACGGGCGCCGCTGGCACTCGGTACTCATAACCATATAGCCTCATCTCCAGGAAGGGAGGTGAGGACAATCAGCAAGTCAGAAGAAATACAGGTGAAACGAATGAACCTGAATGTCGAAATCGAACTCCACAACGCCTTCAAAGCCGCCACCGCCAGCAAAGGTCTGAACATGACCGACGTGCTGCTGGAGTTTATCCAGCGCTACGTCGCAAAGAACGAGCAGAAGTCAACAGGGCGGCGCAAGTGAAGCGCGCATCCTTATACATGAGGGTGTCCTCGATCGATCAGCACCCGGAGACGCAGCTGCACGATCTGCGGCAGCTGGCGTCTCAACGCGGCTTCGAGATCGTCCAGGAATACACCGACCGGATCTCCGGGGCCAAGGCCCGGAGGCCGGGTCTGGACCAGATGATGTCCGACGCCCGCCGAGGACGCTTCGATGTGGTCCTGGTCTGGGCATCGGACCGGATCGCCAGGTCAGTCAAGCACTTCCTCGACGTGCTCGACGAGCTCAACCGGCTGGGCATCGAGTATGTCAGTTTCCGCGAACAGATCGACACGGGCGGCCCGCTGGGCCGCGCTGTCGTCGTCATCATCGGCGCCATCGCTGAACTGGAACGCAGCCTGATCGTCGAGCGCGTCAGGTCCGGCATGCGGCGGGCGAAGCTCGAAGGCCGGCACATCGGCCGCAAGCCGCTCGAACTCGACCGTGTTGCAATCTGCCAGGATCGCCGCCTCGGCAAGAGCCTGGGCCAGATCGCAAAGATCCATGGCATCTCCCGAGCCACCGTCCACAAGGTCGTCCACTCGGAAATCCCCGCTGAAAGCAACGTTCAGAAAGGGGTACAAAAAGACGCCGCCTAAACCTAATCAAATCAATGGCCGGATCTCACGATCCGGCCGTTCAGCAAGGTATACCTTCTGGAACAAGCAGTAGGCCTGGCGCGAGGCTGACCACCGCAACTCTGCCGCCCTCGGGGCGGGTACAGGTACGCCTGGTATATATCACTTGAATTGCGAGAGTTCGAGAAACCGGGAAGGTCAAGCGCGAGGAGGCGATGGTTTCCGGCGTGGCCGACAAGAGCCGGCCCAGTCCGTCGTGGCTGAAATGCCGTAGACGAGCTGTTCGCGATTGACGCTCAGGCGCGGAACGAAACGATGGACCACGCCGCACGCCATGTTCTGCGCCACGAGCAGGCTCCGCGGCTGCTCAATGAAATCCGCACTCACATCCTCGAGATGAGCAAGGCGGTGCTGCCAAAGAGCGCTGCCGGCCAGGCCTGCAGATACACGCTTGCCATTTGGGAAAAACTGATTCGCTTCCTCGTTTACCCGGAACTGGAACTCAGCAACAACCTCGCGGAGAACTCCATGCGGCCTATCGCCCTCGGCAGAGGCAACTGGATCCACATCGGGAGCGAAACCGCCGGACCGCGCGTGGCCGCTATCATCTCCGTGATCGAAAGCTGCCGCCGCCTCAAAATCCCGGTGCGCCATTACCTGGCAGACATACTGCCAGGGCTTGCGAACGCACCGATTCAAAGCATCGCAGACCTGACTCCTGCCGCCTGGGCTGCAAATCACTCGTAGATGTCACCATGGTTTGCTCTGACGGATACCATCAAGTTACCCATCAGCAACCGGCGCGTGTTTATAGAATAGATCGGATCACACCACTTTTACTTTTAGTCGCTTGTTTTCTTATGGTTCGCGCTCAGTAACCTGTAAACGCCTTATTTTTAGAGATATTTTCTTTTAGCTGCCTGATTATAAAGTGGTTCCCGCACAGTAACCTCCGGTTACTGTGCAGCATCCATTCTGGTAGGGTCGAGGACTGGCGCCACGCTCCGCAGGTCCGGCCTATCTGTTTGCTCCCCGTTTCCTCTGGGAGTGCCTCAATAGCCGGGCCGTGAACTGGTTTCCAATCCCCGCCGCATCGAACGGAGCGTGCGGATCTCCCGCACTCCGCTCTCCTGTTGTATTCACATCGAAGGTTAAACGGCCTATGAAACTGGGACCGCTTTCCCCAGTGCTGGCCGTCTCAGATGATAATCATTGAATACTCCGAGCGTGCCGTGAATCCACTGCGTACTCCACCGCTTCCAGCCCATCCCACGACGCTGCCGGGCGCTCATCATGTGCCGCCGAATCTTCCGCTCCACCCAGCGCTTGACCAGCGAAAAGCAGCGGCTCGAATTGCCGATCCGAAAGTAGTTCGCCCAGCCGCGAAGGATGGGATTGATCTCTGCGATCACGCCCTGCACCGGCTGACTTACATTCTGCCGGAACACCTCCTTTAACTTGGCAAACAGCGCCACGCGCTTCTTCTGCTTCGGAGCAACTTGCAACCGCGGCTTCCCGTTACGTCCGGGAAGATATCCTCTTCCGCAGGTCCTGCAAACCGATCGGCGCTTTTGTCATTCGCCTATTGCCTTCCTTTTGTCAGAGTCGTTAACAACAGTGAGGCCGCTTCGCTCCACGGAAATTACTCCGCTTCAACGCTACTACCAGCCCCTCCGCCACCCTCTCGCCTTCAGCCGACTTCCCGGTGTCGCCGGTTATACGGCTTTACTGCTCCGCGCATTTCTGCGTGGGGCGAGGAGGGCTTCTCCAGTTGCATAGTGCATCCTTGTCGCCGTGCTGTGGCTACCACCCCGCCAGTGTGTCCCGCCGCATCAGTCAGATTGCAACGATCCATGCTGCCTTCGCCCGTCACCCGAGGGCTCGGCCACTGGAGCTCGACATTTCGAGGCCACCTCTGCCTTTACTTCCGTTACGGCCCGACGACTCGCTCCCCATCCTTACGATGGCTTTGTCGATGGACTCCCAGAGTTCGGTTACCTTCCCCCTGGCCATCCAAGCTACGGGGTTTCTGACTCTTGCCCCGGCGGGTCTATTGCTTCCCGCTGAATACACCTGCCTTTTGTGATCTTTTCGGCTACGCCGAAAGATCACTCTTCTGGACATACGGGTGACGTGTCCTACCTAAATCCGATGCCGTAGGCAGCGCGGGCTTGCGCCAGACTCACCACCGATGCCGACGCCGCTCCACGGACAGGCTACAGGGCGGCTAGAGCGGTTGCAAGACGGCGGCTAAGGGGAGAAGTACTGTCGGGCAGCGTCTACACGTGTGCCGACTCGTGGCTCAACATGACTCCGTTAGGCTGGCCGATTGGGCAGGTCAGACTCTCAGCGGACGAGACCACTTCCCTAGCAACGTCGGTGAGCCTGGCCGGATTAGAACCATTGGCAACACTGAAGGTCAGCGTCCACTTGGTATAGGGCTCCTTTGGATGTGGCGCACGATCCGAGAGCGCCACAGTGCATTCGCCGTCCGCGCTACAGGAATCCGGCTGGCGGCCTGGAAGCGGTTCGATAGGAACAGCCCCCGCGTGACCAAGCAGGGCCATGTACAGCTTTCCGACTGCATTCCACTCAATCGGACCCGATGGCGGTTTGGGAAGAGAACGCAAGAGAGCATTGAAGGCCGCGAGGTTATGGGGATCGCTCTCCACATTCGGCACTTCGAGCATCCCTGATTCGGTCGGGATGACCCAGATTTGCGTCACTCCGGTCACCTCCATCACAGAGAAGGCCGTCGCGTCGTCGGTCCGAGCACTAATCTTTCGGAAATGGAGCAAGCTCGCTCTAGCAGCCCAAGGCGACTCGATCTTGGTGCATTCCCAAGGTTCGTTGAATTGGTATCCATAAGAACTCAGGATGGCTTTCCCCGACTCTTTGCCCAATTCATCAAGAAGTGGAGAGTCCGCGCATGAGAGAGCATCCGCCGTGCGTGTTTGCTGCTTCTGTGCCTGGGTGCGAAGGGGCAGAAGCAGCAGTGGAATGGCTAGGAAGATGTGCGCCGTCTTCATTGTTTTGGCCCCACTATGTCCCATGCGGCTTGATCCGCTCCGGTCTCCAACTGATGACTCGTATCCATCAGCCGCTGATTTGCTGCGGCAACGGCAGGGTCTTTAAGAGCTGGCTGAATTCCCATTTCCGCGTATTTTTGTTGCGTAAATGCTCCGTCTGCGGCCCTCTGGTCCACGAGCTCCTTCCCGCCAAGAACAAAGGCCTGTACGACATGCTCCAACTCGTGCCCGACAACGTAAGCCCCCTGCAGCTTAGAGTCGGTAATTGTTGAACCGTGAACATAACCAGCCTCAGCGCTCATGTGATTGTTCGCATCGCCCGTCTTTGCAGCTAAGGTTACTGTCGCATCAGTCAAATTTCCTGCGGCATTGTATTTGAAATCCCCAGTTGTAGACGACATGCCTTTCGAGTCCCAGCCCATATGCACCGTGAGACTCTTGTTGTCATTCAGAGCATCCCACCGGGCCTTGGCTCCATCATGCGAGAGATAATCCGTCTTCCATTGCTGGTACTTCTTGTTGTCTTTCAAACCACCGTCGTCAATGATGTGCCCATCTGCATCCACATGGATCAGCGGATTGTTCAGCACATAAGCGTACAGATTGAGCGACTGTGGATTGTCCAGTTTTGCGTACGGCACCGGGGCAACTTTGGCCGACCAATCGGGCGACATGAACCGGCCCATCGCACTGCTGTAGTAGCGCGCTTCGAAGTAGTCGTTGCCTGATTCCGCATCGCGTTCTTTGCCGGTGAAAATCGGTCGGGATTGGATGCGTTCCTTTGCACAAATGGCGGAGGTCGTCATACATGTGCCCAGACAAATCGTAGCGTTGGATTCTTCAGTGAACCGCTTTCTTTTTGGCGCGAGCGGCACAAATCGAATGCGAAGGGCCAAACGGCTTGGAAACGAATACGATTGCTACGGCCTCGCCTTCATGGAATATCACGCCGATGCCTTTGTCTCGATATTCCAAATGTTTGATCGGTCCGTTAGGCGATTCGTAAATCGGTGCTGCACCTCCCTCGCCAAGGCAATCATCCGTATCGTACTCAACGGCGATATAGCCCGAGCCGAACAGTCGGACGATTTCGCTTTTCGACAACCGTTTCTTCAGAGAAAGCGTCATTCCGTCGAGAACTCCCTTTGGCACGTAGACCGTGAGCACTCCAGGTACTGGATCGGCCACAATATAGGTCATGGTTGGAAGCCCCGTGTCCTGCTCCTTTCCAATCGTCTTAGGCTTACCAAGCACCCTGAGCACATCGTCCTTTGTGCTGAGTCCGACCGTCAGGTCGTGATACATAGCAGGCGACCATGACCTCTCCGGAAGTTTCTGAGGACTGGCCTGCTGAACTACGATGATCGCCAACGCTATTATTTGTAGCACCTTCTTAGTCTGCATAGTTCTCCTGAGCCTCCCGTTGGCTATTGAGTGGCACTATTGAGCCAAGTGGCTGGATCGACGCGTTGACCGTTGACCTGAACTTCAAAATGGACATGCGCCTCGCTCGCTGGTTGTCCCGCAGCGTTTCCAGTTTGTCCGGAAGTTCCGATCACATCGCCGCGCTGTACCTTATCTCCCACAGAAACACCATTGTCGGAATTATGGGAATACACTGTCACTGTGCCACTACCATCGTCGACCTTGATGGTGTTTCCATAACCGGTTGTTTGCGAACCGCTCACGCCACTGAATGTGACAGTTCCGCCAGTAGCGGCGTGAATATCAGTTCCAACCGGGGCGCTAATATCTTCTCCTTGATGGGTTCGACTACATCCCGTACCCCTGCAAGCGCCAAAATTTCCAGCACCGCCGACGCCTGGACGTTCGTTCCCAGGCTGTCCTTTGGGATTGGGAGAAAATAGCGTTTGGCCGGTTACTGGATTTACGCCTTTCATCGGAGGACCACCCGGGGCTGCTGGGGTCGGCGGTGGTGGTGGCAACGGCGGCGGCGCTCCCATGCAAAATGCATGCCCGAAAATCGTGACGCAGCCGTGGCCGTCTGGATCCGTGCGAGTCAGTGGATTATTCCCAACGTAAGCGTACAGATTGAGCGACTGGGGATTGTCGAGCTTGGCATAGGGTACGGGCTCGACCTTCGCGCTCCAATCGGGGGACATAAAACGTCCCATGCTGGATGCGTAGTACCTAGCCCCGAAGTAGTCGTTACCTGATTCTGTATCGCGTTCTTTGCCGGTAGAGCGGGACTGGACGCGCTCCAGATGCAACGCTGCTTGCAAGCCTAATGCGGTTGTGGAGTTGCAGACTTCGTGCCCCAGATGCAGTGCAGGATTTGAACTCGGAACCCCCAGATGCGGTTTTTCTCTTAGCTGCGGCATTGCAGCTAGAAGCGGTTCAGAGAACGCCTGGCTTTGGGCTGGCTCCATTGCCTCCGATTGTACGGCGTTAGGGGCCGGGAAGCCGAGCGGATTATGTACGGGATTAGGGAACGGATAAGGGGCCGATTCCGGGACGGAAGCGGCCCCTCTTTAGCAGCTAAAGAAGCTACTAAAAGAAGAACTGCGCGCGTGTCATTCGCGATCTTCTTCGGCCTCCGCCGCAAGTATCTGGAAGAGTGCTTCGGCGTCGGGACTCGTGGCTTTTGTGGACGGGTTCTCGCCCCGTTCGAGCATGGCTCCGGGATGGGTTGCGGCATGGATTTTTTGCAGGGCACGGATGGCGACCTGAGTGTATATCTCTGTGGTTCGGATGTCCTCGTGTCCGAGCATGGCCTGGATGTGGCGGATGTCGGCCCCGTTCTCGTGCATCAGCGTGGCCATTGTGTGGCGGAATAGGTGACAGGAGCCGGTCTTTCCCAGCTTCGCCGCGTCGATCCGTTCCTTGACCGCGAAGCTCAGATGATCGCGGCTGAACGGCTCGCCCTGAGCCGTGAGGAAAACGGTCATGTCGTCCGGCTCGACGGCAAGCTGGGGCCGCGCCTCCCGGATGTACTTTTCGAGCCATGCGATGGCCCGCTCTCCGATGGGCACATAACGGTCCTTGTGGCCCTTGCCCTGGCGAACGAGAAGCAGGCCCCGGTCGAGCGACAGGTCGTAGAGCTTCAAGGCGATCATCTCCATGCGGCGCAGGCCGGTCGAGTACAGCACTTCGAGGATGGCGCGGTCCCTGAGTCCGATGGGCTCCTCGATCTCACAGAGCTGCACGATCCGCTCGACCTCCTGGGCGGAGAAGATGTTCTTGGGCAGGGAGCGGCCCAGCCTGGGCAGCTCCAGCTCCGAGGCCGGGTTGTGCAGGATGTGATTCTGCCGCGTCATCCACCGGAACCACACGCGCAACGGGACCAGGCAAGAGTGCTGCGAACGGAAGCTCAAGGGCTCGCCATTCTTTTTGCGGTAGTGGAACAGGTGCCGCTGATACCGCTCCAGCACGGGCCGCGTGACTTCGACCGGCTCCGACAGCCCGCGCTCCTTGCACCACTGAAGGAAGAAGCCGATATGAACCTGGCGATTGCGCACCGTGTGCGCGGAGTAGTTCTGCACGGCCAGCGCGTGGAGATGATCGCGCATCATCGCCTCCAACTGTGTGGCTGGCAGGGCCTCGGGTTTGCGGGTCTTTGTTACACGCGCCATTGCTCTACCTCCTCGCTTCTATGGTTAGGACGGAGCGCCCGTTTGCTGCACCCCGTATCAGTGTTTTTTCGCGCTCGTTTGCGGATTCGCTTAAAAGCCGCATGGATACTGTCTGGCAGCGGGATTCAGGCACCCCGACACCCCGCCGACTTGGGGCCGACTTGGCCCCGACTACTTATCTTCCGGCCCCGACTTCTTTCCGTCGTAGCCATTTTTCGAGAGCTTTTCCACGTCGATCAGCCCGCCAAGCACCGGCTTCCCGCCGTCCTTCGGCCGCGTGAACACGAGTTCGTAAACCATGCTCTGGCCCCGGCCGCCGCGATGGATCAGCAGGTATTCCAACTCCTCGATGCGATGCAGATGGGTCTTCAACTGCGTATCGCCCCAGCCCGTCGCCTCGCGCACGTCGCGCCGCGAGAAGCGGTAATCGGAGCGTTCCATCTTCTGCCGCTCGCATTCCGCCGTGACCATCTCATCGACGGCCAGGAGCAACCGCCGCGTCTGCGGCGGCAGCTCATCCAGCGAGCGGCCCAGCACTTCATGCGCAAGCCTGTTGGCCATGGCGATGTCGGCCAGCTCAACCTCGATGTATTCGACCGTGCGCCCGCGATGCTCGACCGTCTTCCTGGGCCGCTGATGCTGATGCAACAGGGCAACGCTGCGGATGAGCGTCAGATACTTCATGTGGTCGCGCCGCGTCCGCGTCTGCGAGTCCTGGAAGGTCAGCCCTGGCGCGTAGGGATTGACGACAGGAACGGGCTTCAAGAGCCGCTGCGCGTTGCGATGAACGGTAAGGATCGCATTCCGGTCCTGCCTCCGGAGCAGACCCTCGACCGTCTGCGCCTGGCGCTGTACACGGTGGATCGCCTTGGTCTGTTCGCGGTCTTCGTTGACCGTGAGGACCATGCAGCGATTCAACATCTCTTCATCGAGATCGATAGCCGTTGTCGTCAGGAAGATCATCACCGGGCCTTCGACGCGGTATTGATGCGTAACGTGCCTGCCGGTGTTCGGGTCTTTGCCCGTCGAGGCGATGGTCAGCACACCCTCCGACTGCAACAGCTTCAAGGCGTAGGCCGCCGAGTGCGCGCCCTCTTCCTCCACGATGGCCAGTACCTTGTGCTTCAGGTCGCTCTCGCCCATGTAGAACAGCGACTGGCCGGTCATGGCCGAGTATTGCACCCGCTGCTCTTCGGGCATGAACGCGAGGACCGCCTCCATCAGCGAGCTTTTGCCGGCGGCGGAACTCGATTGCACGATCACGGCGAGCGGCGATTCAAGATGCCGGGACACGACGCCCAGATAGCTGACAAGCTTGTTGGTTTCCTCGCCCACGACCCCGCATCGCGCGAAGTCCTCGACGATCCGCTCCAGCAGGCGCGGATCGCGCAGCAGCTCCATCGCCTCGGCCCGGTCCTCGTCGCTGATGGTGATGGCTTCTTCCTTCGGCGCAAGCGTCTGTTTGATCTGCTCGTCCTGCAGCTCTTCGAGTTTCAAGAGCACCCGGCCCAGGTCGCGGCGCAACACTTCTTCCTTGACGCCCAGCTCCTCCGCTGCCTGCTTTGTGAAGCCGCTGCGCTGCCGTGCCGAGTAAAGGTCCAGCGTGTCCACGTGGAAGGCGGACTCGCCGCGCGGTGTCTTGCCGGAGAGAAGCACGTTGACCTTCAACAGCTCGTAACTCATGTTTTTGTGAAGCCCGCGGATGCGATAGCGCCGCTCGCCCTGCATGAGGAAGATGTCTTCGCCGCGCTTCTCGACAGGCACGTCGATCACGGGCGCGGGCGCTGCCGTGGCTGGCTCCGGCTGCATCGGAGCAACCGGCTCCGGTTTGGCGGCTAAGGGAAAAACCTGGTCTTCGATTTCAACGGGGGATGCTGCGGAGGCTGGCTCTGGAGTAACTTCGATGATTTCTTCTTTAGCTGCTGCTTTTGTTTCTGCTGGCAGTGGCTCGATGCTTGGCTCCGGCTCGATCACGGACTCGGCGACGATGACAGGCTCCAACACACGCGACTCTGGCCGCTGCCCCTTGCCCAGCCATTGGGCCTTATTCAACAGCACGCCCAGGCTCTTCGCCGCTGGCGTAACTTTCAAGGCGTATGCGTTCGCATCCATCTCTTTCGGGAAGAGCACACGGAAGCACTCGATTCCCATCTGCATGAGCTCCTCGGCCAGCGCCGCCGCTGCTTTCTCTCCGGCCTGGTCGCGGTCGTAGGCGATGTAAACACGCTCGGTGCCGTGCTTCTCGAAGGCCGCGCGATGATCGGCTGTGAAGCCGTTCACGCCATAACTCGCCGTCACGTTGCGATAGCCTGCAACCCAGAAGGTCAGCGCGTCGATCAGCGCCTCGCACAGGATGATTTCTTTCGAGACGGCCAGCGCCTCTTCGTTCCACACGCCCGCGTGCTCGCCGGGCAGATAGAGATGGTTCGGCGTACCCTCGCGAAGATTCGGCGTGATCTTCCGCCCATACATCTCCATCACGTCGCCGGCGGGATTGAAGACCGGGATGACAAGCGAGCCGTTGAAGTGCTCGTGCCCGCTCTCGCGCAGGATGCCCAGTGTTTGCAGCCGTCCGCGCATCTCGGCGCCGGCGGCGCGGTTCTTCGCCGGAAGGCGATACCCCAGCGTCCGGTTGGCGAAGCCAAGCCGGAAGCGCTCGATGATCTCCGGCGACTTCAGCCCGCGCGACTCCAGATACTTCATCGCCTCCGGAGATTGCTTCAGCGTCTCGTTGTAGTAGCTCACGACCTGCAACAGCAGCTCGCGGTCGTCCGCGTCCCGCGCCACGGGCGGCGGCAGTTTGCGCACCGTGCCGTGTTTCACCGGCTGGATCGGAACGGCGGCTAAAGGAAGATAGTCTTCTCGCAGCAACTCGACCGCATGGCGGAAGCTGATGCCGTTGGCCTTCATTACCCAGTCGATGGCCGTCCCGCCCGCGTTGCACGCCCCAAGGCAGTGCCACAGGTTCTTCGCCGGAGTGATGACAAGCGACGGATTGCGGTCGTCGTGGAAGGGGCAGAGACCCAGCAGGTCGGCACCGTGTCGGTGCAACTTGATGCCCCGCGCCTCGGCCAACCGCTGAACCGATACCTCCCGCTTCAGCCGCTCGACCTCATCCTCCGGGATTCTTGCCATTGGAACCGCCCTCCGCCGAAAACCCTGTCAAGTGCTTTTTCCACTTTTTGCAGTTTTTCTCGCCGTGCCTCAGTATATACATACACTGTATATCCATGCAGTGGTTTTAGGGGAGTGCTTCCAAGTGGACCATAAAATCCGTCTTGACATGCCCGCGAAGAAAGAGCCACATTCCGCATTCGGCAAGCGCCTGTTCGCCCTCAGGAAGGCGCGCGGCCTCACTCAGGTACAGCTCGCCGAGGCCCTGGGGACGACTCAGCGCGTGATTTCCTATTACGAGACGGATGCCGAACTGCCACCCTCAACGGCCATCATCCCCCTGGCGCGTGCTCTTGGGGTCTCCACGGATGAGTTGCTGGGATTAAGGCCAGCGCAGGCGAACGGCAACGACAGCCTACAGAAGCAGCGGCTTTGGAAGAGATTTCAGAAGATGGAAGTGCTGCCGACGAAGGACCAGAGAGCCGTCATCCGGCTGATTAACTCGCTGGCTGGCAGCTCTCACGCTGAGGCCAGTTAGTTCGCCCTCTCATGTTGGGAACATGAGAAGAAGACATTCTTCTCATAGCTGGAAAACACCCGTAGCGGAGGCGTCAGTCAAGGCCGCGCGTTCTCGGCGCGCCGCGTCAGCGGTCGAAGCGAAGCGGAGAGCCTTTACGGACGCCGGAGCGGAGGGTACGGCCACCTCAGTGGCCGAGGCCCATGCCGAAGTCCTGCTGGATTACTTCCTTGGCCACCGACTGCGGGCCGATCTTCATTCCGGCAAGCTCATCATGGATGCCCTGCTGCATGGCCGACGGATGCGATACGTCCCGGCTCAGCATGTTGCCCAGCGTCTTCGCGTCGTTCGTGTACATCTGCACATCGAACTCCGCACGTGACACCGAGACATACGCCATGCGGCTGTTCAACAGCTCGCCGTGCGCCTGCGATGAGTCCACATGAACGAGCACCCGGTCGGCTGTCTGGCCCTGGCTGCTGTGGCTCGTCACCGCATAGCCGTAGTCGAGATGCGGCATCTGCCGCACGTTGAACTCGACCTCGCGGCCTGAGTCCATGCGCAGTTTCAGATTGCCGTGGACATCGATCTTTTCGACCGTTCCCAGCTCGCGGTTGGCCAGCTTTTGCTCGTGATACGGAGCCGTCATCTGTACCCGGTCGCCCTGGGCGAACGTGCGCTCCGTGTCGCGGTAGACCGTCACGCCCTGCAACCGGCGCGGGTCGTAGCTCAGCTCTTCGCCGCTCTTGCGAGTGATGGTCAGCGTGTTGCTTTCCCCATCCACGCGAGCAACGCGCGCATACTCTCCGGCCTCGATGCCGATAGGCTTCGAGCCCTTCGTATAGCGGATCACATCGCCGCTTTCGTAGTTCTGCGCGTGCTGCCGGTCGGCCCCTGTCAGCTCTTGCCGCGCGTACAGCACGGGCACCCGGTACTCGGTGCCCGTGACCTGGCCAGCCTGCCGCATCGACCGATGGATTTGGCTGTTGATCTCCCGCCGCGATTCGTTGTCCGGCGAGATAACCAGCGTCCGCTCCGGTGCCCGCGCATACTCCCGCGCCATCTCCCCGATACGCTCTCCACGGTCCTTGATCTCATGCACACGGCCTTGGTTATTCAGGCTCGCGATCGCTTCTTTCACCTCGCCCCGCGCAAGCTGTTCCACCGTTTCTTTGAGCACTGGATCTTTCTGCCGCAGGATCTCATCGAGACGCGCCGTGCGCAGCCCCGCCTCCTGTAACTGCGCATACGGCCTGCCCGCTTCGACCGCCTCATGCTGCCGCACGTCGCCCACGAACAGCACCCGGTCGTGCCGGTTCAACCGCTCCACGAACGCGTGCATCTGCCGCGTGCTGACCATGCTCGCCTCGTCCACGATGTACACTCTTGCGCGGCCCCCATCCGGTTGCTGGCCCGGCTGCGCGCCGCGCGCAAGATGACGCTGCAAGGTCTCCGATACCACGCCCGCCTCGGCCAGCTTTTGCGCCGCACGCGAAGTCGGCGCAAGCCCCTTCACTTCGTAGCCGTGATGCACAACGGCGTCCCGAACGGCGGCTAAAGAAGTAGTCTTTCCGGCTCCCGCCACGCCCTCCAGAGCCATCATTTTGTCGCGGCTTTCGAGCACCTCTTCGACCGCCCGGTGCTGGCTCACGCTCAGGTGCGGATGACGCTTGAAGGCCCACTCCCGTGTGTGTCCATCGACGATAACATTGCCGTCACGGCCCGCCCGCATCCGCTCGACGATCTGCCGCTCTTGAGTTCGCATCTCGCCGGTTGTGAACGCGCGGCCCGCCTCTCCATCGCGGCGCGGAACCTCGATCAGCTCGCCACTGGCGATGCGCTTTTGAAGCTCTTCTTTGATCTCCGGCAACCGCGCCTCACCCATCGTATGTTTCAGCGCATCGCGCAGCAGAGCTCGTTCATCGACCACCGCCGCGCGTTCGATTCCACGGTCCCGAGCATAGGTCACGGCACCCTCGGCCACGCGCCGCGAACGCTCCGGCTCAAGCTCCACACCCCATCGCCGCGAGGCCTCGGCCATCACGCGTGCGGGCTGATTTCCATGCTCAACGGCAAGCCTTTGATGCTGCGCCCGCACCTCTTCGATGGACAACGGCTGCTTGGCATCGCGCGTTCGGTGCGCGGCGATCTGCGCCGCTCCAGCGCCTCGCCGTCCCTGCTCTTCGAGGCGCTCCACGATCTGTTGCCGGCGCGGACTCGACGCCTCCAGATACTCGCGCGTGTAACCTTTGATCTCCGGCTGGCCATGCGCGCCGCGCTCGACTTCGTAGCCCATCCGTTGCAACCGCGTCGCCAACTCCGAGCGGTAAACAGCCGTCGCGTACTGCTGCGTCTTGTAAAGTTCCTGGGCTTGAAGAGAGCGCGTTTTGCCCTCCACCGTCTCCGTTACATTGAAGATCACCGCGTGCGTGTGCAACTGCGGCGCGGCGTATCCATCGACCGGACGGCTGCTGTCGTGCTCGAACTTGGCCACCGCCCATGCGCCCGTCGTCTGCGCCACGGCGTTGCCGCCGATGCGCGCCTGGGCATACCTTTCCATCTCGTCGAGCGCCACGCGCACGCTCTCTCGGTGCGCCTCTCTCACACGGTTATCGCCGCCGACAAGCGCCGTCAACGAGACCGACTTCGGCGCGGAAAACGTGGCGTCCCACCCGGCCCGGTGCTCCATCGCCCGCACCGTTTCGCCGTGCTCATTGATGTATTCGTGCGCCTGCTGACGACGGATCAGCGCCTCGCCCGTCTGCGGATGCTGGCCTTCGGAGAGCCGCGCGAACTGCTCCTCATTGACCTCGCCGCGCAACCCGTAGCGTGTCGCAAGCTCACCCTGCCACTCCCCGCGCACACGCTCGCCTTCCGTGTAATAGTTCTCCTTCGCGTTCGCGAACTCCGACTTGTGATACGCCTGCGCCTGGCCCGCGCTGATCGGCTTCGACAGTGTCAGCATCGCTCTACAGCTCCTCTCCCGGCGCTCTCTTTGCCGCCGCCTTCGGCAGCTCCGGCTCCGGCGGCGCGGCCTGCATCCGCTCCTCGCGCGTCGAACTCTTCGCCAGTATTTCGAGCGCGCGCTTCATCTTGTTTTCGTCAGCCCACGTAATCAGTTCCCGGCTGATCTGCTCCGTGATCGGCTGGCGCATACTCAGCTTCAACAGGAAGTTCAAAAGGATGGCCCGCATTGCCAGCATCTCGGCCAGGATCGCCCGCTCCGCCGCCATCGTGCCCATCTCGACCGACGAAGCCAAGAGCACATCCCGGACCCACTCCGACAGCGTCAGACCCGCCGCCGCCGCGCGCGACTCCAGCACACGCAGCTCCGCCTCTGAGACTTTGGTCCCAACAGATTTCGTTCGCAGCGCACGCTTCACTCGGCACCTCCGGCGTTCGGTTTTTGAAGGCTCCGCTTTTGTTTTCCAAGGCAGTGATGCGCGAAGGCCGCACGGTCACCGTGCGGCCTCGGCTAGCAGACAGGCTGGCTGCTAAAGATAAAACTCTTCCGCGCGTGCTCGATGGGGACTCGGCTCATTCGCGTACTCCTGGCGCGCTCGTTCACTATTGCCGCGCCACGCTCCAAGCCACAATCGGCCCAGAGCATTTTTCCTTTAGACGCTGCTTTTCGGTTTCAGTTACTCTGCGGCAACCGAAGGTTACCGCACAGCTCCCGACTGGGGGAGACGTGTCCACCCCCTGCCCATGCGAAGCATGGCGCTCTTTACTTCACTTGGTAGCACGGCAGAAGCAAGGTAGGACTGGGCCTCTCTGCTGGAGCTTTTGCCAAGAACAGGAACCGCGAAGGCCTTACCTCCGGGTCTAGATAGGACACTTCACCGGCTTTGCTCAGACTTGCGAAGGTCTCATCGCACGTTTCTTCTCGTGCTGCTGCGAAGGACATTTCGCGGGCAGGACCTGAGGCCAACTGCTTCGGGTCCGACTTGTCTTGAGGCCAGTAGAGGAGTCTGAGCTTTATGAACTCGACCGGTTCACCATTCCGACCGCCTGAGCGGCTCCGCACAGCCAAAAAATCCCTAAAGCTCGGAGTGTCACCCCGCGAACCATAGTCCGCCCATCGGTCAGCGAAGCCGATAATTGTGACTCGCATTCCTGGGACCGCCCCTCCCTGTGAGTGCCCCCATGTTGAGAGCAAGACCATCACAAGGAAGAGGAGCGCCAGACGTCCAATTGCTTTTCGCCGTTCGATCATTTCGGTGTCACCCCCGTAACCGCCTCAGTCGTGTTCCTCTGCTGAACAGCGGCTGGCCTCGTTTGCGGGTTCGTGAAGGAAGCAACTGGGATCGGCGTCTTGAGCGTCGTGTTGACTTGATAGTTCCCGCCGCCTGGGCCGTTGTATCGAAGGTTGTACTGATAGCCTGTTAGATTTCCGTTGTTGACTTGCGGAATTCCCCCGGCTCCAAGAAGGGTAAAGCCAGGGAAAGGATCATTGTTGTGCGCGTCGCTAAGGCTAGCTCCCCCCGCTGTCGCATACGCTTCCATCGCTTCGTGTGCCACTGCGCTTCCGGGAGATAACCCTGCACTTGCTAGTTGGGCTGTATCGGCAACATCGACAGTATTGGACCCTTTGCCTGTGCTGAGGCCGAAGAAGACTCCACCGTCTCCTGAAACGGCTGTAAGAGTTGCGTGCGTATTCGTATCGGTTAGCGCACCATAGAAGGCCTTCTCTGCGCCACTAAGCTTGCTCGCATCCACGTTGCCAACCGGATGCCATTTGCCGTCTTTACCGATCTCAACCTTGAACTGCCCGTCCTTCCGCCCGTTGACCTGATCTGTCGCTGTCGTGCAGTTCGCTTTATCTGCACATTTGACAGCAATATCGTGTCCGTCCGGGTCTGTCAGCGAAAGAGGATTATTTCGCACATAGCTGTACAGGTTGAGTTGCTGCGGATCGGTCAAACGGTGCAGTTCCAAGTACAACGGATCAGGACTCAGCCAGCGTCCCATTGAACTTGCGTAGTACCTGGCCCCGAAGTAGTCGTTGCCGGACTCGGTATCGCGTTCTTTGCCGGTATAACGAGATGCACAAGCGGAGAAGGCTGTCATAAATGAACCGTGTGCATCGTACTGATATTTACTGCTTGTCTGAGTCTCTCCCAAGATCGCCCTGCCGGGCACTTTCACGCTGCAAGATGGCTTTCAACTCGTTTTCCAGTTTCTCGTCTCGTTTGAAGCGATGCTTCATGAACAAAAGAGTGCCGCCCGCCAACCGGATGTCTTCGTTCAGAACGGGGCCCGGGAGAGTCTCGCCCTCCTTTGCGACTGTCCGGCTCACCATACGGTACTCCACATGAAGTGAGTTGACGTTGAGGCCCCACGTGCCGAGGTAGACGACTTGACCATCACCGCCGCTGATGACTTCTGACGTAGCGCCTTGGATAACCGTCGCGTAAAGGACTACAAGCTTATGGTCGGGGCTGAAGTAGAGTACTGCGGCTTCAGCATAGCGCTCTTTCAACTCAAGTTCTGGTGGGGGCTTCTTCCAGATAACCTTTGTTTGGATCCATGCTGCCGAAGGCGGCGCAACTTGGGCCTTCACAGAAGCGCCGCAGATCAAGAGCAAAAAGATAGAGATATATCGCAAGATCGTCATGGTTTCACCACTGGGGTACCAACACTGACGCCAGTCCATGAGTTCCCGAAGTGGTCCGCCATGTAGTTGATCATCGTTGTGTCTCGGCCATATGAGAGGCAGCCATGTGTATAGCCTTCCTGATGGAAGGCATCACCGAACTGTCCGTGGAAGTAAACGCCTGCAGTGTTGCCATCAAGAGAGTTAAGTCTGGCTCTCATCGGTCCATATGCCTGATACACTGCGTTGGCATAGGCATTGAGTGATGGATCAATCTTCTGGTAGCCGTATACCGGCGGAGGATTGTTGTCGCCACTCGCCGGGTTTGGAGCGGTCGGGGGAGGATCGAACCTTCCGAGGATTTGGTAGTTTCCAACCTTTATCGCGTCCATACCAGGCATGTTGCTATTGCCAGAGAAGCCTGTGCCCCTTGCCGCAACTTTGTTTTGGTCGTAGAGAGTCAGACTGTAGGTTGTGGCTCCCTGCTTATTCGTACCCGTCGCAGTCGCAACCAGAAGACCAGCGTACCCCTTCGCTTTCGTCGCATTTCCGTCTGCGTCGTGGTAAGTGTGTCCCTTCTGCCATTGCCATTTGTCGTCAACGTTGAACCAGTCATGACCGTTCGGATCGGTCTTCGACAGCGGATTGTTGAGAACATAGCTGTAAAGATTCAGACTCTGGGGATCGGCAAGACTGGCATAGGGAACCGCCTGTGGCTTGGAGTCCCAGTCGGGCGACATGAACCGGCCCATTGAGCTGGCGTAGTACCTAGCCCCGAAGTAGTCGTTCCCTGATTCGGTGTCACGTTCTTTGCCGGTGAAGTGATGTTCCGTGGCATCGTCTGCCGTTGTCAGTGCCATCACGGTGCAGGGGATGGGTGCATCGCCGAAGGGCAAGGATTGGCAGGTTTCTTCCACGCCTCCAGTGGCGCTGGTTTGCACGCGGCGCGTGCCCAGCGGGTCTGCCAGATGGAAGTGCAGTCCTTTGGGGTCGTAGGTTGCTGTCAGGTGCGCACCGGCCCAGAGATTGGAGTGTTGCCAGAGGCCGGTACCGTCCACCTCCGTAACCTGGTTGCCGGAGAGATCGAGCAGGTATTGGCGGACGAGCGTGAAGCCGTTGGTCGCCAGATTGCAGGCGCTTGATGTCAACGGCAATGCGGGTGGTTGCGGGGTGATCGATCCTCGTGCCACGCGCACGCCATCGGCGTTGTACAGATAGCCGGTGAAGCTCTGGGTGAGGCCGTTGTAGACCGCGCAGATGCGCCCTTCTCCGTCGTAGGCGTACTGGTTGTTGCCGTCCGCAGTCACGCCGCCCGCCGCGTCGTAGACAAAGCCTCCCACTGCCAAGACCGCCGAGGGCGCCGATTGGGAAACCCAGTTGACCTGGTTGTTTGCGCCATACCTCGCCGTTGGCGTGGCGGAGGCGGAGCAGGAGCTTGTCTGCATAGCCTGCATGGTCCGGTTGCCGAAGCTGTCGTATGCCCAGCAGAAGATGTCGCCGAAATAGGCACCGGTCATGGCGGCTCCACTGGTGAGACGGTTGAGCGTGTCGTACGTGTAGATCCAGTATCCGTTGATGGAGTCGCTGGCGGCAAGGATATTCCCGTTGGGCGCGTAGCCGCCCGTGGATGGGACACCGTAGTAGTACACCGACTTTGGCGCTGTGCCGCCGATCATCGGAGTGGTTACGGCTGCAAAGCTGGGGCTTGGGAAGAGCGTGGGATAGGCGGGCGTCATGGAATCGACCACCGAAGTGGTGATGGAGTAGTCCGCGGCGGTGCCACCGGTGAGGCTTTGCAGCTTGACCACAGTGGGCGAGTCGCCGACGGTTGCGTTTACCTCGGCTCCGGCTGCGTTGTTGATGGCGGTGGCAAGACTTGAGGCCAGCAACGCAGCCGTGTTGTTGACAGTTGAGGACCAGTAGACGGGGAGAGTAGTGTAGCTAACGGCTGGCGTCGCAGCGTTGTTGGTAATGGTGGCAGTAATCGAACCGGCATCGGAGACCGTTCCGACAGGGTGGCCTCCGCGTAAAGTATTGTTGGGGTCTGTGACGGAGTAGCCGCCGCCGTTGAAGTGGGTCAGCGCAGTCAGGTGGTTTTCTGCGTCGTATGTGAAGGACTTACCGCCCGTTGTGAGCACGTTGCCATTGGCGAGGGCCACGCCGTGGCTACCATCCCCGGTCCCCAAAGGCGAGGGACCGGGGGCACCCTCATCGTGAATTGAGACCGGCACCACCCGTCGGGCCTACCCCAGCTTTGCCATGTCGATGCCGAGGGGGTAGGTTTCGCCGTGGGTTTGGAGTTCTTCCCATGTGATTTCGCGTTTCTGGTAGCCGGCCATGCGGCCCAACATGCAGGAGAGAGCGGTTTCGACGCCGGAGGCGATTTGGTTGAGGGGCCTGGCGGAGGTGATGGCGTCGATTACGGCGCGTTCCTTGTCGCGGTCGGCGTAGGCAAGGTTGTCGAGGAATGCACCGTCGGCGGCGAATTTGGCGGCTTCCGGGGAGGTTTTGAGGGAGTCTTGCCAGCTCCAGGGGTTGACGCCGGAGATTTGGATGGGGCCGGCGTATCCGACGGTGGCCGCGCCAGTGGAGCCGAAGAACTTGAGGCCGGCTTCAAAGCCGTAGTCGCCGAATTGGGTGGAGGCGAAGGAGAGGTGGACGCCGCCAGGGTACTCGAAGTCGACCTGGTAGTTATCCCAGCAGTTGCCTTCGTGGGTGAGGGCGTTGCGGCCGCCGGTGGCGGTGGCCTTGAGGGGGCGCGCGCCGAGAATCCAGTTGCAGAGGTCGATGATGTGGATGTTCTGCTCGACGAGAATATCGCCGGAGAGAGCGCGGTCCCAGAGCCAGTTGCGGAGGCGGTGCTCGTCGGCGGATGCGCCGGGGACGACGACTTCGACGGAGGCGGGAGCGTTGTAGTAGGCGGAGACGGAGACCATTTTGCCGAGCGCGCCGGAGCGGATGTGGTCAGCCGCGGCGACGATGCCGGGGGCGTTGCGGCACTGGAAGCCGACGGCGACGGACTGCGCTGGGGCAACCTTTTTGGCGATTTCGAGGGCGTGTCGGGCCTGTGCGACGTCGATGCCGACGGGCTTTTCAACGTAGATGTGCTTGCCGCTGGCTACGGCGACCTGGAGGTGCTCGACGTGGAACCAGGGCGGTGTGGAGAGCTGGAGCATGTCGACTTCGGGCGAGGCGGCGAGGTTTTCAATGGCGTGGCGGCCGAGGAAGAGCTGTTTGGGGTCGATGGCGGTCTGGCCGAGGGACTGGTTGAGCTTGTTGAAGCGGTCCTGGCCGCGAGTGAGGCGGTCCTGAAAGAGGTCGCCGAGGGCGACGACGTGGGTGTTGGTGGAGTGGACGAAGGAGGTGGCGACCGAGGAGCCGCGATTGCCGCAGCCGAGCAGCCCGAGGCGGACGGCGGAGTTGGCCCGATAGCCGAAGACGGTGGCCGGCTTGAGGATGAGAACTCCGGTGGCGGCGGCGGCGGTGGATTGCAGGAAGGTGCGACGATTCATGGGCTGGCTCCTGGGATCACGGTTCAGGGTGGTGCGGAGTTACAGGATTGGGACTAGGAGGCGAGAGCATATGGATTTGAACTCTCCCCGGTGCCCAAAAGCAAGGGACCCGGGGGCACGCAATCATCAAACGGGCGATACCTAATCAGACGGTCACGATACTACGAGGCGAGGACATCGCGCAGGATGGCTTCGAGATAGACCTTTTCCTTGCGGACATCTTCGATTTGGGACGGGCCGCTGGTTTCGCGCTCAATGGTGACGGCGCCGGTGTAGCCGATGCGATGGAGTTTGGTGAAGACCTCGCGGAAGTTGACGAGGCCCTGGCCGATGACGACTTCTTCGCCGAGTTCCATGGGATTGGTGGGCCACTTGCCGTCTTTGGCGTGGATGCTGCGGACGTGGGGTCCGAGGATATCGACGGCATCGACGGGATTGGCCTTGCCATAGAGGATGAGGTTGGCGGTGTCGAGGCCGACGGCGAGGTTGGGCATGGCCACGTCTTTGATCATGCGGGACATGGTGGTGGGGGTTTCCTGGCCGGTTTCCATGAGGAAGTACTGGCCGTTGGCCTGGCAATGGGAGGCGACGGCGTGGATGGCCTCGACGGTCTGCTGCCAGAGGGGGTTGGCGGGATCTTCCGGCATGAAGCCGCAGTGGCTCTGGACCTGGGGGATGCCGAGTTGATGGGCGAAGTCAGAGGCCTGGCGGAGTGCGTCGATGCGGGCGGCGCGGGTGGTCGGGGGCACGAGTCCGATGGTGGATGGGCCCTGGGCGAAATTCCAGACGAGGGGCTCGGGTCGGACAACTTCGACGGTGGTTACGGTGACCTGGTACTTGTCGATGAGGTCGCGGAACTGGGAGACGACCTGGGGAGTGAAGCCGCCGAGGTAGCCGTCCATGGAGAGGAAGCAGTTGTTGAGGCCGAGCTCTTTGAGGACCTTGAAGCGGCCCTCAGGGTCGCCGAAGGGGACGATGAGCAGGCCGAGGGCGAAGGGTTTGAGGGGAGCCGGGGTGGCGGCGGCAAGAGCGTTGGCGGAGTGGAGTGCCGCGACGGTGGTGGCGGCGGCGTAGCCAAGAAAGGTTCGACGGTCCATGGATGCCTCGTATCTTGATGACGATATTAGGCAACATTTGGCCCCGTTTTGACTAGTCCCGGGGGAAACGCTCACGGGATGGGGGACAGTGCTAGCTGAGTTCTTCCTGCTCTTCGAGGGCGATCATGAGCTCTTCCCACTCGGTGGTGGAGGTGTGGAGTTGGGCGCGGAGCTGGTCGAGGAGGGTGGTTTGGCGCTGGGTTTCGTCGGCGGAGACGTAGTTGCCGAGCTGGGACTCGGTGTGGGCGATGGAGGATTCGATGCGGGGGACTTCTTCTTCGAGGAAGGCGCATCGGTCTTGCATCTGCTTGAGCTTGATGGGGTTGAGGCGGCGGACTTTGGCGGGGTCGGGGGTTGTGTCTTTGGGAGATTCTGCTGGGGCGGGGGCGGCTGCTGCCGTCTGAGGGGCTGGGGCGGTGGTGGGGAGTTTGGAGGCTGCTGCGGCGGCCTCCTCCTGGTCGCGGACGTACTCGGAGTAGTTGCCGGGGTAGGTGAGGAGGGTGCCGTCTTTGATTTCAAAGACCTTGGTGGCGAGGCGGTCGAGGAAGTAACGGTCGTGGGAGACGAAGATGACGGTACCGCTGAAGCTTTCGATGGCTTCGAGGAGGACATCTTTGGCGCGCATGTCGAGATGGTTGGTGGGCTCGTCGAGGAGGAGGAAATTGGACGGGGAGACGAGGATGCGGGCGAGGGCGAAGCGGTTGCGTTCTCCGCCGGAGAGCACGCCGAGGGGCTTGAAAACGTCGTCGCCGGAGAAGAGGAAGCAGCCGAGGAGGGAGCGGAGTTCGAGTTCGGGGATGCGGAAGGCGGCGCGGCTGATGTCGTCCAACATGCGTGCGGTGGGGTCGAGGACCTTGTACTGGTCCTGGGCGAAGTACTCGGCGAGGACGTTGTGACCGAGGGCAACGGAGCCCGAGGTGGGTGTTTCGACGCCGGTGAGCAGGCGGATGAGGGTTGATTTGCCGGCGCCGTTCTGGCCGACGAGGGCCACGCGGTCGCCGCGCTCGATGGTGAAGTTGACGCCGGTGAGGACCTGCTTTTCGCCGTAGCTTTTGGAGAGGTTTTGGGCGGTGGCGACGGTGCGTCCTGAAGGTGGCGGCTGAGGAAAGCTGAAGTGGATGACGGGCTCTTCCTCGGGGATTTCGATGCGTTCGATTTTTTCGAGTTCCTTGATGCGCGACTGGACCTGCTTGGCCTTGGTGGCCTGGGCGCGGAAGCGGTTGATGAAGGCTTCGAGGTGGTCGATTTGTTCGCGCTGGTTTTTGTAGGCGGCGACGAGTTGGGCGCGGCGGTCATCCTTCTGCTTGAGGTAGCGAGTGTAATTGCCGGAGTAGATTTGGAGGCGCTTGTTCCAGACCTCGACGGTGCGGTCGACGGTGACATCGAGGAAGTAGCGGTCGTGGGAGATGAGAATGTAGCCGAAGGGGTAGGTACGGAGGTAGCCTTCGAGCCAATTGCGGGTTTCGAGATCGAGGTGGTTGGTGGGCTCGTCGAGCAGCAGGAGGTTGGGGCGGGCCAGGAGCAGCTTGGCGAGGGCGATACGCATTTGCCAACCGCCGGAGAACTCTTCGGTGCGGCGGGCCCAGTCCTGTTTGCTGAAGCCGAGGCCGGTGAGGACAGAGCCGACCTGGGAGTCGAGTGCGTAGCCGTCGAGGGCGTGGAAGCGGGCCTGGAGCATGGAGTAACGCTCGGCGGCGGCGGCGTACTCGGGGCTCTGGTGGTCGAGGGAGCTGAGCAGGCCGGCGAGGGATTCGACCTCGGTCTCCATGGCGCGGAGTTCGTCGAAGACGCTGAGGCACTCGTCGAAGACGGAGCGGCCGGAGAGCTTGAGCCCCTCCTGCGGGAGGTATCCGATGGAGATGCCGCGGGTGATCTGAAGCTGGCCGTAGTCGAGGGTTTCGAGGCCGGCGAGGACCTTCATGATGGTGGACTTGCCGGTGCCGTTGGCGCCGACGAGGGCGGTTTTTTCGGTGGCTGTGATGAGCCAGTTGGCGTCCTGGAAGAGCAGGCGGGGGCCAAACCGCTTGCCGGCATTTTGCAGGGATAGCATTCCTACTCAGGGTATCGTCTTTGGGCGGGATTACGGAATGCTGAGTGGGGGATAGGCGTGCGAGAGGCAAATTGGGGAGGAGACGGCGGGTTTGCATTTACAATGTTGGCGGATGGAAGGGCGCGGTTTCAGGAGCCCTGAGATTTTATTGTTCCGGTTGAATAGGGGTTAAGACGCATGTTCCCGCTGCCGGAGAAGAGAGATTTGGATGACGAAGTCGATTTTTGATTTGAGCGGGAAGACCGCAGTGGTGATTGGCGGGACGACGGGCATCGGGCACGCGATCAGCCTGGGATTTGCGGATGCGGGGGCCGATGTGGTGGCTTCGTCGCGGCGCGCGGCTGAGGTGGCCAAGACCTGCGAGGAGATTCGCGAGCGGGGTCGGCGAACCCTGGAGCTGACCAGCGATGTGAAGGACCGGGCGTCGATTGTGGCGCTGCGGGACGGGGTGCTGGCGGAGTTTGGCAAGGTGGACATCCTAGTGAACTGCGCGGGGACGACCAAGCGCGCGCCCACGCTGACCTTTGCCGAGGCGGATTGGGCGAATATTCTGGAGACGAACCTGACGGGGACGCTGCGCGGGTGCCAGGTGTTTGGCGAGGCGATGTTGGCGCGGAAGTATGGGCGGATCATCAACATCGCTTCCCTTTCGACGTTTGTGGCGCTCTATGAAGTGGCGGCGTATGCGGCGAGCAAGGCTGCGGTGGGTTCGCTGACGAAGTCGCTGGCGGTGGAGTGGTCAAAGTTTGGTGTGAATGTGAACGCGATTGCGCCGGGGGTTTTCCGGACGGATCTGAATGCGAATTTGCTGGACAATTCGGAGCGCGGGCGGGAGTTTTTGACGCGGACGCCGATGGGGCGGTTCGGCAAGACGGAAGAGCTGGTGGGCGCGGCGATTTACCTGGCGAGCGATGCGGCGAGCTTTGTGGCGGGCGAGATTATTACGGTCGATGGCGGGTTTATGGCCAGTGGCGTGAATCAGTAAGGGCAAACACTCAGGAGAGTCATGAGTCTTGGACTGAAAGCGAAGGAAGCGTGCCAGTGGGACCTGGTCTCGCTGGGCGAAGTGATGCTGCGGCTGGACCCGGGCGAGGGACGCATCGCCACGACGCGGCAGTTTACGGCGTGGGAGGGCGGCGGCGAGTACAACGTGGCGCGCGGGCTGCGGCGGTGTTTTGGGCTGCGGACTGCGATTGTGACGGCGCTGGCGGACAATCCGGTGGGGCGGCTAGTGGAGGACATGATCTTTCAGGGCGGCGTGGACCAGCGGCATCTGCGCTGGGTGAAGTACGACGGCGTGGGGCGTGCGGTACGCAACGGGCTGAACTTTACCGAGCGGGGATTTGGGATTCGTGCTGCCTTGGGTTGCAGCGACCGCGGGCATACGGCGGTCGGGCAACTGAAGCCAGGGGAGATTGACTGGGACGGGATATTTGCGCGGGAAGGGGCGCGATGGTTCCATACGGGCGGGATCTTCGCGGCGCTTTCGGAGACGACTCCGCTGGTGGCCAAGGAAGCGATGGAGGCTGCGCACCGCAATGGCGTGATTGTGTCGTACGACCTGAACTATCGGGATTCGCTGTGGAAGGCGATCGGCGGCAAGAAGCGGGCGCTGGAAGTGAACAGCGAACTGGCTCCGTTTGTGGACGTGATGCTGGGCAATGAAGAGGACTTTACCGCGGCGCTGGGGTTTGAGGTTGCCGGAGTGGACGAGCACCTGGCGGAGCTGGATACGGCGAACTTCCGGCGGATGATTGAGCAGGCGGTGGCGAAGTATCCTAACTTCAAGGTGGTGGCGACGACGCTGCGCAATGCGCGGACGGCGACGGTGAACGACTGGGGCGCGGTTTGCTACGCGGAGGGCGAATTCTACGAGGCGCGGCCGATGCCGGGGCTGGAGATTCTGGACCGGGTAGGCGGTGGGGACAGCTTTGCATCGGGATTGATTTATGGCTTGCTGGCCGGCAGGGGGCCGCATTGGGCGGTGGACTGCGGATGCGCGCATGGGGCGCTGGCGATGACGACGCCCGGAGATACGACGATAGCGACGCTGAGCGAAGTGGAACGGGTAATGCAGGGCGGCACGGCACGGGTTCAGCGATAAGTTTTTGAGATAGGTGGAGAGATAACTTGGATAAGTCGCAGGTACTGGCAAAGATACGCGAGGTTGGGCTGCTTCCGGTGTTGCGCGCGGAGTCAGAGGACGAGGGGCTGGTGCTGGCACATGCGCTGGCGGCGGGCGGCGTGACGGTGCTGGAGATTACGATGACGGTGCCGGGAGCGATTGAGCTGATTCGGCGCGTGGCCAAAGATGCGGGCGACAGGATTCTGGTAGGCGCAGGTACGGTGCTGGACCCGGAAACGGCGCGCGCGTGCATGTTGGCGGGGGCGGAGTTTATTGTAAGTCCAGCTCTGAACGTGGCAACGATCGAGATATGCCGCAGATATGGCGTGGCGGTATTTCCGGGAGCGCTGACGCCGACGGAAATTGTAACCGCGTGGCAGGCTGGAGCGGATGCGGTGAAGGTGTTCCCGTGCAGCGCGGTGGGCGGGGCGAAGTATCTGAAGGCGATCAAGGCGCCGTTGCCGCAGATAGAACTTATCCCGACGGGCGGGGTTTCGCTGGCGACGGGGGCGGAGTTTCTGGAAGCGGGCGCTATGGCGCTGGGCGTAGGCGGGGACCTGGTGGATAACAAGGCGGTACGTGCGGGCAAGCCGGAGATAGTAACGGAGAATGCACGGAAGTATCTGGAAATTGTGCGCAGTTATCGGGCAGGGCGCGGTTAAGGCTGGAGATATCGATGAAAGCTCTGATTTTGAACGGTCCGGGAGAGATTGGGATTGGCACGGTGCCGGATGCGGTGCGGCGGCCTAGCGAAGTGCTGCTGCGAGTGCGGCTGGTGGGGCTGTGCGGGAGCGATTTGAACAGCTTTCGCGGAAAGAATCCGATGGTGAGTTTTCCGCGGATTCCGGGGCACGAGGTGGCGGGGACGATTGTGGAGACGGATCCGGCGGTGGCTGCGGAGTGGCCGGTGGGGAAGGACGTGACGCTGTCGCCCTACACCAGCTGCGGGCGATGCGCGAGTTGCCTGCGGGGACGACCGAATGCGTGCCAGTCGAACGAGACGCTGGGCGTGCAGCGGGATGGGGCGCTGACGGAGTACCTGTCAATTGCTCCGGAAAAGCTGTATGCCGCGAAGCTGAGCCTGCGCGAGCTGTGCCTTGTGGAGCCGCTTACGGTGGGTTTCCATGCGGTGGCTCGGGGACGCGTGACTCGCGAGGATGTAGTGGCCATTTTCGGCTGCGGCGGAGTGGGGCTGGGGGCTGTGGCGGCGGCGGGGTTTCGCGGGGCGCGGACAATTGCCATTGACGTGGACGACGCGAAGCTGGAGATTGCGCGGAAGGCTGGGGCGACCGATGCCATCAACACGATGCGGGAGCCGCTGCATGAGCGGCTGCTGGAGCTGACGGACGGGCGCGGGCCGGATGTGGTGGTGGAAGCGATCGGGCTGCCGCAGACGTTTCGGGCAGCGGTGGAGGAAGTGGCCTTTACCGGGCGCGTGGTCTACATCGGTTATGCCAAGGAGCCGGTGGCGTACGAGACGCGGCTGTTTGTGCAGAAGGAGCTGGATATTCTGGGGTCGCGGAATGCGCTGCCGGAGGATTTCCGCGAGGTCCTGAGCATGATTGTGGAAGGGCGATTTCCGGTGGAAGAGGCGATCAGCCACACGGTGGCGTTTGCGGATGCGCCGGCGTTTTTTGCGGCGTGGAGTGCGAATCCGGCGAGCTACTCGAAGATCATGATTGATCTGAACTGAAGGGCGCGTCATTCGGCGATGAATTTTCCGCTGGCGAGGTCGCGGGTAGCCTGCTGGATGCTTTCCGGCTTGCCGAGGTCTCGCCAGTAGGCCGAGTCCGCGGGGAAGGCCTGGATGCTGTGGCCCTCGGCGGCGAGGCGCAGATACGCGGGGATGATGGAGAACGCGCCGTGTTCCGGCATGTGGCGGAAAATGGCAGGCGACAGAACGTGGATGCCGGCGAAGGCCAGGGCTTCCGGGTCGGCGACCGCGCGGACGAGTTCCGGGGCACCATCGAGTCCGGCGCGGCGGCCGCAGAGTTGGCCGTTATCGAAAAGCAGATAACGCGAGGTAGTGCGGCGCTGGACGGCGAGCGTGGCCATGGCCTGGTGTTCGGCGTGGAAGCGGAGCATGGCCGCGAGGTCGATGGTGCTGACGATGTCGACATTGTGCACGAGGAATGGCTGGTCTGAGCCGGTGAAGAAATGCGCTGCCTGCTTGAGTCCGCCGCCGGTGTCGAGGAGCTCTTCTTCGTAAGAGATTTCGATTTCCATGCCGAAGTTGTGGTGGGCGCGCAGGTAGTCTGCGATGAGGTCGGCGTAGTGGTGGGTGTTGACGATGACCTGTTGGACGCCGACGGAGCGGAGGCGGGCAAGAGTGAGGTCGAGCATGGTGCGGCCAGCGACGGAGACGAGGGCCTTGGGGCGGTCGTTGGTGAGGGGACGGAGACGGGAGCCTAGGCCGGCGGCGAGAATCATGGCTTTTGGGCTGGCTTTAGGGGCGGTCATTGGCCCATCTTCTCCAGCTCAATGTGGCGGAGGATGACCTGAACGCCGGGGGTCTGGCGGAGGTGGCGTGCGAGCGATTCGGCGAGGAAGACGGAGCGGTGCTGGCCGCCGGTGCAGCCAAAGGAGACCATGAGGTGCTTGAAGCCGCGGCGCTGATAGGCGCTGACGGTGGAGTCGACCATGGGGAGCACGCCGGCGAGGTACTGGTGGACGCTGGCCTGCTGGTTGAGGTAGTCGATGACGGGCGCATCCTTGCCGGTGAGGGGCTTGTACTGGTCTTCGCGTCCGGGATTGGGCAGGCTGCGGGCGTCAAAGATGAATCCGCCACCGTTGCCGGAGGGGTCGGAGGGGAGCTCGCGATGAAAGGAGAAGCTGGAGACGCGCACGGTCAACAGGTCGGCCGAGGAGGCGAGTCCCTGGAGTTTCTCCGAGGCGAGCATGGCGTTGAGAGCGTCCATGAGCGCGGGGAGGGGGATGGGAAGCTTGACGTTGTGAGCGAGCCAGCGAAGGTTTTTGAGGGCGTAGGGGACCGATTGCAGGAAGTGGGGTTTGCGCTCGTAGAATCCGCGAAAGCCGTATGCGCCGAGAGCCTGGAGGATGCGCACGTAGACGAAGGCGTAATAGTGCTCGAGGAAGGCTTCGCGGTCCACGGGTAAGTAGGCGGCGAGGCTGTCTAGATAGTGGTTGAGCAACTGCTGGCGCAAGTCGGTTGGTAGGTCGGCCTTTGCGTCGTAGAGCAGGGAGGCGATGTCGTATTGGAGCGCGCCTTTGCGCCCGCCCTGGTAATCGAGAAAATAAGGCTGGCCGTCGCGCCACATGACGTTGCGGGATTGGAAGTCACGATAGAGAAAGTAGTTGGACGGGGCGCTGAGGAGGAACTTGGTGAGGCGGGAGAAGTCCTGTTCGAGGGCCTGCTCGTTGAATGGGATGCCGGCGAGACGGAGGAAGTAGTACTTGAAGTAGTTGAGGTCCCAGTTGATGGACTGGCGGTCAAAGCTGGCGCGTGGGTAGCAGACCTTGTAGTTGAGGTCGCGGCCGGCGAGGACCTGGAAGCGAGGCAACTCGGAGACGACCTTGCGGTAGGCGTCGATGGCTTCCGGGGCGATGGTTGCTCCGTCGCGATGGTCACCGAGGAACTGGTAGAGCGTGGTGTCGCCGAGGTCTTCTTCGAGATAGGCGCCATTTTCGAGGTCCTCGGCGTAGATTTCGGGGACGGGCAGGCCGTGACGTCGGAAGTGGCGGGAGAACTCGAGGAAAGCGATGTTTTCTTCGCGGACGGGGTACTGGATGCCGATGGCGGAGATGGGGCCGGCAGTGAGGCGGACGATGATGCGGCCGGAGCCGCCGAGCTCGCCCTGAAGAGGCTTGACCTGCTGCGCGGGCAGGTGAAAATGCTGCTCAAAAAGGCGCTTGAGATGATCCATGAAACTCTTTCCGCAAAATGCCGAAGCTGCCTCTCAAAGATACGCAGTGCGGCGAAGCAGATGCAAGGCGGGTGCGGAGAGGTGGGATGGTTGTGCGGGGATGGGGCAGGCTGATGGCGGCAGAAGCGGGTGGACGATGAAGAGAGGCGCGGTGTAACTGACTTACTATTTCCGGCCAATCGAGGGAGACAGTGGCGTGATATTCTTTGGCCGTGCCTTCCTGCCATCGGTTTTGCGCGGTTATAAGTTTGTGTAAGGAATGAACTTGGTGCGCGCTGGAACTATATGAGCAAGGAAGGTAATTGCCCGGATGGTCCGCATCTTTCTCTTCCAGAAGAAGGCCTTCATGTATTCTGCATTTCCTCGCGTTCGATCGATATCTGCCTGCCTTTTCACCAATAACATTTCCGGATTTCAACGGCTACTCGTGCGGTTTGCAGGGTCATGTGCCGTTGCTTTCCTGGTAGTGAGTGGCGGGAGCGCTGCTTTGGCGCAGGCCAAGGCGGCAACGAGCACGACGCTGGTGGTGAGCTCTGGGAGCGGAGCGGTTACACAGATTGCCGCGGGCAGCGTGGTGACGCTGACGGCGACGGTGAAGGCGGGAACTGCTGCGGTTGCGCCAGGGCAGGTGAACTTCTGCGATGCGACGGCCAAGTACTGCACGGATGTGCATGTACTGGGGACGGCGCAGTTGACGAGCGCGGGGACGGCGGCGATGCGCTTTCGTCCGGGGATTGGGAGCCACAGTTACAAGGCTGTTTTTGTGGGAACGAATGCGGCGTTGGGGAGTGCGTCGGGGGCATCGGCTTTGACGGTGACGGGGACGGTGTACCCGGTGGCGAGCGCGACGGCGATTACGCAGACTGGAAGCTGGGGGAAGTACACACTTTCCGCGGTGGTGACGGAGGCCGGGGGAACCGTGGCACCGACCGGGGCGGTGACGTTTAAGGATTCGTCGAAGGGCAACGGAGTGCTGGGGACGGCGGAGCTTGGAGCGAGCGTGGCAGGGATTGGCTGGCCGAATCCGAAGTCTCTGACAGCGACCACGGAAACAGACGCGATTTTGGTGGGCGACTTCAACGGAGACGGCATTGCGGATTTGGCGTTGAATGACAACCCGCTGGTGATTTACCTGGGCAACGGGGATGGAACGTATACAGAAGCGCCGGTGCCGCCGCTTCAGGGGCCAACGGCCGGGCCGATGGTTCTGGGCGACTTCAACGGGGACGGCATTCTGGACATTGCTGTTGCCACCTACGCCGCGAACGGAGTATCGATTCTGCTGGGCAACGGGGATGGGAGTTTTGCCGCGCCGATTGAGGCGACCGTGCCGGGGACGATCGTAAGTTTGACGCAGGTTTTGACAGGGGACTTCAACGGCGACGGGATCGCCGACCTAGCCGTGATCGACGTGGATCAGGGCACGGTGGACATTTTGCTGGGCAACGGAGACGGAACGTTCACGCTGGAGGCGACGGATCCCCCAACGACGAATTCTCCTGTCGCGATGGTGGCTGGCGATTTCAACGGGGATGGCAGGACGGACCTTGCGGTGTCGGAATCAGGGGATTTGATTGAGGTTCTGCTGGGCAACGGAGACGGCACATTTCGCTCGTCCGGGATGGTGAATGCCGGTATGTCCACGTCGCCGATGGCAGTGGCGGACTTCAATGGCGATGGCAAGCTGGACCTGGCCGTGACGGCCGGTGGTCTGCCCCAGACACCTGAGTCTGTGACCATTCTTACCGGCAACGGCGATGGCACGTTCAACGCGCCGTCATCGAGCCAGACTTTGGCGACACAGGTTACGTCGGTCACGGTGGCGGACTTCAACCAGGACGGCGCGCCCGATGTTGTGCTGACCGATGCGAACGGCAACGCAACGGTTGTGCTGAACAATGGAAGCGGGACGCTGTCCCAAAGCTATCCCGTCATTTCGGAGGCTTCTCCGTACTCCATGGCAGCCGGAGTCGGGGATGTCAACGGGGATGGGTATCCGGATGTGGTGGTGGGGGCTTATTACGTGAGCACGCTTTCCGTGCTGCTGACGGAGCCGACGGAGACCGCGACCGCTGAGGCGAGCGTATCGCTGACGAGCGCAGGCCAGCACCTGGCATATGCCGGATATGCGGGGAATGGGAACTACAGTTCCAGCATCTCGACTACGACGCCTTTGTGGGGCGTACCGGTGGCAACGGCGACGAGCCTGAAGGTGACCTCGGGAGGGGTCGCGGTGACATCGGTAGCGCCTGGAACGGTGGTTGCGCTGACGGCGACGGTGAGCGCAGGCGGGAGTGCTGTGACGGCTGGCGATGTGAACTTCTGCGATGCTTCGGCCACCGATTGCGCGGATGTGCACCTGCTGGGAAGCGTGGCGGTGAGCAGCAATGGGATTGCGGTGCTGAAGCTGGTGCCAGGAGCGGGGACACACAGCTACAAGGCGGAGTATGTGGAGAGCGGCTTTGGCGCAGGGAGTTCGTCGGCCGCGTCCACGCTGACAGTGGGGCCAGCCAAGAGTCCGGTTTACACGGACACGACGGCTATTTCTGTGATTGGCAGTCCGGGAAGCTACCAACTGACGGGCACGGTCCTGGGCATGGGAGGGAGTGCGCCGTTGACGGGCAGCGTGTCGTTCCTGGATACGAGCTTTGCCAACAAGTCGCTGGGAAGCGCGACGCTGGGAGCGAGTACATCAGGGATTGGCTTCCTGATTTCGCAGACGCCGGCATTTGCCAACCTCCCGGCGACAGAGGTGACGGGAGACTTTAACGGGGACGGAATCCCCGATGTGGCCGTACTGTGGAGCAGCCAGCCTTACGGGGGCGGCTCGTATTCGGTGACCATGCTGCTGGGCAAGGGGGATGGCACGTTTACAACGGGCGCAACGATCGCGGCGACGGGAGTGCAGCAGTACCCTGTGATGATTACTGGGGACTTCAACGGAGACGGCAAGACGGACCTGGCGGTGTTGAGCTGGAATTTTGATTCCACCAGCCTGATTACAACGCTGCTGGGCAACGGAGATGGAACATTTGTTGCTGGTGCAACTGGAGTGGCGTATAACCAGGGCGCGGTTGGTGGGGACTTCATTATTGGATCATTGGTTGCAGCCGATTTCAACGGCGACGGGAAGATGGATCTGGCCGTCGTGGGCGAATATGTCTCTCCCGGTGGAATCACCATTCTGCTGGGGAACGGCGATGGCAGCTTTACGGCGGCAGGAGCGAACCTTGAGCCGATACAGGGCTTTGGAGTTGTGGCGACGGGAGATTTTAACGGAGACGGAATTCCTGACCTGGTAGCGGCGACGTATTTCGGCACTGGTATGGCTACTGTTTTCCTGGGCAAAGGGGATGGCACCTTTACGATCCTGCCCACACAGGTGCCAGTGGACAGCTTTCCGAAGACGATTCTGGTTGGGGACTTCAACGGCGACGGGAAGAAGGACCTGGTCTTTGGCTATGGGGGCGCACCAGAAGTGTACCTGGGCAACGGGGACGGGACCTTTACGCAGGCACCGGGGAGCCCGGTTGTGGGCGGCGGGCTGAGCCTTGTGATGGGAGACTTCAACCACGACGGCAAGGCGGACCTGGCGGGAATCGATAACTACAACCTGAAGATTGACCTGTTTCTGGGTGCTGGGGACGGGACGTTTACCGAGATGGCGACAACGCCACTGATAAGCGTGGACACGGCCAGCCCATTTCTGCTTGTGTCGGCCGATTTCAATGGAGACGGCGTGCCGGATCTGTCGCTGTTGACGGCAGGCACAACCACCGCTTCGATTCTGTTGACCGAGCCGACGGAGACGGCGAGCGCGAGCGTGTCTGGCATTGCGCCGGTGGGAGCGGGGACGCACAATGTGGAGGCGAGTTACGCGGGAAACAGCAGTTACCCGGCGAGCGCATCGGCAACGACGGCGCTGACGGCAGCGATGGCGCCGGTGGTGTTCTCGCCCGCGCAGGGGACCTATACGACGGTGCAGTCGGTCACGTTGAGTGAATCGATTCCAGGCGCGACGATCTATTACCACGCCTATGGAAGTTTGAACACGAATGGGTATGTGCCGTACACCGGTCCCATTGCGCTGAACATCGGCGGTACAGATACGATCTCGGCCTACGCCTCGGAGACCGGTTACATGGAGGTACCCGATACAGTTTCCACGTACACGATGAACCTTCCGGCTGCTGCTGCGCCGAAGTTCTCACTCGCCGCGGGCAATTACGCGGGGGCTCAGACAGTCACGATCACCGACGCGTTGGCGGGGGCGACGATCTACTACACGACGAACGGTACAACACCGAGCATGAGTTCGGCGGTGTACACGGGGCCGATAGCGGTGTCGTCGTCGGAGACGCTGGTGGCAACGGCGGTGGCATCGGGCTATTCCATGAGCGCTCCAACAGCCGCACAGTACCTGATTGATTCGTCGTCGGCGCCGTTGATCTATACGGTTGCGGGGACGGGAAATCTCGGCTTCAGCGGGGATGGCGGGCCAGCGACGGTTGCGGAACTGACGAACCCTGGCCAGACAGCGCTGGATAGTGCCGGGAACCTTTACATTGCGGACTCGGGCAATCATGTTGTGCGGAAGGTCGCCGCCGGCACGAAGGTAATCAGCACGGTTGCAGGGAACGGAACAGCAGGGTACACGGGCGATGGCGGCGCGGCAACCAGCGCGCAGTTCAGCGGTCCCTACGGTGTCGCGGTAGACAAGTCCGGCAATCTCTACATTTCGGACTTCGATTACAGCGTTATCCGCATGGTCTCCGCAACCACCGGAACAATTACCACGATCGCGGGTACTGGAACAAGCGGGTACAGCGGCGACAACGGCCCGGCAACCAGCGCGGAATTGGCCCGTCCAGCCGGGCTTGCGATCGATACCGCGGGCAACCTGTACCTTGCCGACACAGGCAATGACCGCGTGAGGATGATTGCGGGGGGAACCGGAAACATCACCACGGTCGCTGGAAACGGCAACTTCCAGAACAGCGGCGACAATGGGCCTGCGACAAGCGCGGGACTGGAGTATCCGCTGGGAGTTGCGGTGGACGGGAGCGGCAACCTCTTCATCGCATGCAGCTATAGCGATAACATACGCAAGGTGACCGCCACGACCGGTGTGATCACCACCGTCGCCGGAAATGGCACCAGCGGATACACGGGAGATGGCGGCCAGGCCACGCTCGCGCAGCTCTCGTTTCCTCAGTCGGTTGCGGTGGACAACGCAGGCAACCTGTATATCGCCGACTTTAGCAACCATGTGGTTCGCAAAGTGACGTCGAGCAGCGGCGCGATTTCGACGATTGCTGGCAATGGAAGCCTGTGTAATTGGTTGAGCGGCGACGGAGGACCAGCGACAAGCGCCGGTCTCTGCTACCCGATCTCCATCACTGTTGACGGAGCGGGCAACGTGTACGTAGGCGATTCGGGCTCGTCGCGCATTCGCGAGATAACCGCCCCTGGCGCTCCGCCAACGGCAACAGCGGCGACGCCGACGTTCAGCGTGTCGCCCGGGACCTACGCAACCCCGCCCACGGTCAGCGTGACGGACGCCACGCCAGGAGCTGCCATTTACGTCACGCTCAATGGCGCCGCGGCGAACACTTTGTCGCCGCAGTATATCGGCCCGGTCACGGTTACAGGGACGGACACGATCAAGGCGGTAGCTGTCGCGCCCGGATACCTGGTCAGTGGCGCGGCAAGCGGCACCTACACGATTACAGCGCCGCCAACGGCAATCATCTCGACCATTGCCGGCAACGGCGTTCATGGGCTCTCCGGAGCGGGCGGCCCAGCAACTGCGGCGAACATCGGCTTCCCATCAAGCATTGTCCGTGACAAGGTCGGCAATCTCTACTTCAGCGACGCCGACAACGGCGTTGTGTGGAAGGTCTCGGCCGCGAACAAGAGTATTTCGGCCTTTGCAGGCAATGGCACCAGCGGCTACGCGGGCGACGGGGGAGCGGCAAGCCAGGCGGAACTCTTCATACCATTGGGCCTTGCTGTCGATGGCAGTGGCAATGTGTTCATTGCCGATAGCGGCAACAGTGTGGTGCGCGAGGTTTCCGCGGCGACGGGCAAGATATCAACGGTGGCCGGCATCTATGAGCCTTATGGATATACTGGGCAGCCAATCGGGGATGGAGGCAAGGCTACAGCGGCGTATCTGGATAATCCGACAGGTGTGGCTGTTGACACGAGCGGGAACCTGTACATCGCTGATACCGGGCACCAGCTCGTGAGAGAGGTTTCGGCAACGACGGGCATCATCAACACGGTTGCCGGTGTGCCCGGAAGCCCGATCGCCGGCTATAACGGCGACGGCGGTCTTGCCACCAGCGCCCTGCTGAACAACCCGACGCAGTTGGCGATCGACTCCGCTGGCAACCTCTATATCTGCGACGTCTATAACGGAAGGGTTCGAAGGGTCGCGGCCGGTACTGACACCATCACGACGGTTGCCGGCAACGGTGCAAGGTTCGGATCGACCGGAGACGGTGGGCCGGCCATCAGCGCGGCACTGTCACCGCAGGGCATCGCCGTGGATGCGTCGGGCAACCTCTACATCTCGACCGACGCGGCGACAGTGCGCGAGGTGAACGCGAGTACAGGGATTATTACGCGCATTGCGGGCAACGGCTATTTCGGCTACTTCGGCGACGGCGGTTCGGCGACGATTGCCGAACTTGACTACCCGCAAGGCGTGGCAGTGGATGAAGCGGGCAACGTCTACATCGCGGACGGGGAGAACTTTCGCATTCGCGAAGTGACCTTCCCGCCACCGCCCGCAACGCCGGCAATCACGTGGGCTGCTCCGGCGGGAATCCCGTATGGCACGGCACTGTCCGCGACACAACTGGATGCATCGTCTACAGTGGCGGGGACGCTTGCGTATAGTCCCGCAGAGGGAGCGCTGCTGGCCGCGGGCGTGCAGACCTTGTCTGTAACGATGACGCCTGATGATTTGGCTGACTACACTGCGGCGACGGACACGGTGAACCTGACCGTGAGCAAAGCGACGCCAGCGGTGACGTTGACGCCGACTGCTGCATCGATTTCGACCACGCAGGCCATGACCGTAACGGTTGCGGTGAGCGCTGTGGGCGGAGGGTCGATTCCGACGGGGTCGGTGACGCTGACGGGAGGCGGCTACACGTCTGCCGCCGAGACGCTGAGCAGTGGCAGCGCGACGATCGGCATTGCGGCCGGAGGATTGGCTGCCGGCACGGATACGCTGACTGCAGCGTTCACGCCTGATGGCTCCAGCGGCGCCAACTACAACGGCGCGAGCGGTGCGGCGATGCTGGCTGTTACCTCTGCAACGAAAACTACGCCGACAGTCACTGCGACTCCATCGGCTGTGAGCATCAGCACGACGCAGGCTCTGACTGTCAGCGTAACGGTGAGCGGCGGGACTGGAACGCCGACGGGGTCTGTTGTGCTGATGGGCGCTGGATACACGTCGGCGGCGAGCATGCTCTCAGGGGGAGCAGCAACGATTGCGGTTGCTGCTGGATCGCTGACTGCCGGCGTTGATGCGCTGAGTATTTTCTATACGCCCGACTCCGCAAGCACAGCGACTTACAACAGTGCAGCAGGTTCGTCATCGGTGACGGTGACAGCGCCAGTGATGAGCGCCGCTACGGTGACCGTGACGCCTGGAATCACGACAATCACCAATGAACAAACAGAGGCCGTGTCCATAACGGTTGCGGGCGCAAGCGGACAAGCGACGCCCACCGGAAGCGTGACGCTGACGAGCGGAACCTACAGAGCACAGCAGACCCTGGGCAACGGAGCGGCAAGCATCACGATTCCGGCGAATGCGCTGGACAGCGGCACTGACACAGTGACTGCGACTTACTCCGGCGACGGGACCTATGCCGGTGCGAGGGGAACGGCGAGTATCACGGTGAGCCAGGTGGTAATCGCCGTGCCCACACCAGCAGGCGTGACGCCGGGCAGCAGCACGACCAGCACTGTGACCGTGTCGGCGGGAAGCAACTACTCCGGCACGATGAATCTGAGTTGCACGCTGACCAGTTCGCCTGCGGGCGCCCAGAGTTTGCCTACATGCAGCCTGAGCCCGGCGAGTGTGACGGTGACCAACGGAGGGAGCGGAACGACGGTATTCACGGTGCGGACAACAGCAGCGTCGAGCACGGCGATGCTTTCACCCAGCGGGCTGAAGCTGATTGGCCTGGGCGGTGGTGGAACAGTGCTGGCTGGGCTGCTGTTGCTTGGAGTTCCGGCACGGCGACGCCGCTGGCTACGGACGATGGTGCTGCTGGGAATGGTTGGGCTGGCTGGCGCGATCGGATGCGGCGGAGGTGGCGGCGGATCAACCACGGGAGGCGGTGGAACGAGCACACCGGCAACGACTGCGGGAAGGTACACCTTCACCGTAACTGGGATGGATTCGGCCAACTCCGCCATCGCGGTGACAACCGACGCGACAGTGACGGTGGAGTGATGCGATACAACGAGAGGCAAGTGCCCATGCTGGATCTCCACGTTCATCTGAAGGGCGGCCTGACGATTGAGGAGGTGCTGGAGCGGGCGCATCGAGATGGGATGCAGTATGGCATTGCCGTCAATTGTGGCAAGGGATTTCCGGTGCAGGACGATGCGGGCGCGGAAGCGTTCTGTGAGGCGATGAAGGGATACCCGATCTTTGTGGGCATGCAGGCGGAAGGCCGGGAATGGACGAGCATGTTTTCAAGCGGGACCGCGGCGCGCTTCGACTACATCTTTACGGATGCTCTGACGTGGACGGATGACCACGGACGGCGGATGCGGCTGTGGATTCCGGAAGAAGTGGGCGCCATTGCGGATGCGCAGGAGTTCATGGAAACTCTGGTGGCGCGGAGCGTGCAGATTCTGGAAGAAGAGCCGATTGACATCTTTGTGAACCCGACATTTCTTCCTGCTGTGCTGGCGGCCGATTACGAGAGTTTGTGGACCGTGGAGCGCATGGCGCGGGTGATTGAAGCTGCTGTACGGAACAACGTGGCGATTGAGTTGAACGATCTGTACAGTCTGCCGAGCAAGCGCTTTGTGCGGATGGCCAAGGCCGCTGGTTGCACGTTCACGCTGGGCACCAACAATACCGGACCGCACGACCTGGGAAGGTCAGAGTATGGCTTGCGGGTGGCTGAGGAATGCGGGCTGAGCGGAGATGATTTTTTTGTCCCTGGTCAGGCTGGGCTGACGGCAGCTCTGCGCAAGCCGGACGCGTTCCGGCAGAGCCAGGACGGAGAGACGCGCCCATAGTGGAAAGCAGCACGGGCGCTACTCGGGGGAGCCATTCTTCAGGGAGGCGAGCCTTGAACACATTCGAGGCCCCAAGCAAATCTGGTTAGTGGCATCAGTCTCCCACGCATGCGACCATGGATTCCACACGCCTTCCAGTATGTTGTGCCTCGATGTCCGGCTACACCTAAGTAGAGGTGAGTTATGTCAAAGCTACTTTTGCCCAGTGACAACACGCCAAGAATTCGCAAAGAATCACGAGTTGCCATCTTAACTGGGCGTTTTGCTTCCTATATTGACAAGTCATGGAACTCGACTGCAAAATTGCTGCGCGCGGCTACCGCTGAGTTATGGCCATTCCCCACTTCGCGGATTCTTTCCTGGCCGCTTCAATTTCTCCAGAACCGTCGATCCCCGCATGGTGGGAAGGAGTCGTATGAGCAACATCAATGGCAAAGTTTATGCGATGAATGCTATTACGCCGATGAAGCCATGGAAGACCTGGGTGCTGAAGGCGATATTCTTTGTGCTCGGGCATGTGAAGCCGCTGCAACAGGACTTGATCAACCTCTCGTTCATCGAATTTGCTCGCTGGGTGTCTGTTCGCCGCGATAAGTTCCCTAATCTCGGAAACGGACAGGCAAGAGAAGACTTGAAGTACGACTATCTGTTGTTCTTCAGTAACTTCAACGGCACCTGGAATCAATACATCGACGCATTTTCGGCCGTTCTGAGCAATGGATTGAATCTGGTGTGGCGATGGAGCGAAAAGTTTCCCGGATCCGTTCCTGTCACTCTGTTCAAGGAGTACATCGCACGCGTCCAGTTCGACACTGACTACTATTTCACCGCTTATCCTCATGCGACGGCGAACGATCTGAAGTCAGCTCATATCGTTCAGGCTTCACTTGACAGCCTGGTTCAGCGCACCGGCAAGTGCACTCCTGAAGAGTTCAGCAGTGCGTATCTCAACTTTGTCATCCAGGTGCAGGCCCACGTTGGCGAGACAGGGCAGGCCCCCATCGTTTTCTAGCAGGGATTTCCAGAGAGGGTTGCGATGCCGAATCAAAACGGTAGTGTCTACGGACTCACGATTCTCTCGCCTATCATCGGCGATGAGAAGGCCACCCCATCGCATGACTTGCAGATTCGCGAGTATCTCGCCACTTTGCCCACCGGCGAAGATAGCCCATTCGCGCTGGCTCCCGGCACGCATTTGGCCCGGCTCGTCGTGATGGACGATGTCATCTTCGTAGGCGCGCCGTCGATTGAAGAGCACCTCCAATCCAAGTACCTGGTGTTCGAATCCAACTGCGATGGCGACTTGGACGGCTACCTGATGGGGCTCGCCGAGGCTGCTGGGCAACACTTTGACGCGATTTGGAGCCATTGTGTCGGGTACCCGGGAACGGCCAGCCGACAGGCATTTGTCGACTACATGAAAGCCTGCCAAGTCGAGACCACCTTCTTCTTTGCGGCTGTCAACGACAAGTCGGTCCCGGAGACGCTTCGTGCGCTTCAAACGCAGCGTGCCGTCGCAGACTTCATTGCCCGTCATCAGGGGATCGAGCCTGCGGTTCTGCAGGCGAAATTTACGGAGTTTGTAACCAAGCTAAAATCCGAGCCCCCTCCAAAGTCAGGTTCGACGTTCTCACCCAGGGTGCTCAAGACTGGCGGCAGAAATGAGTAAGCTCAACCAGACCGATATTCAAGGGTTTGCGCTGCGAGGCTATAACCTGCCCTTCGCCCGATATGTTTTCCTGCACTTTGAAGATCCGGCACGGGCACGCGCGCTTATTGGCCGTCTGCTTCCGGTAATCACCACCGGCCAGAATTGGGGTGACGCAAAACCGCAGAGCACAGTAAACATTGCCTTCACGCATCGGGGGCTTGTTGCTCTCGACCTTCCTGAGGCGACGCTGCTGAGTTTTCCGGTTGAGTTCGTGCAAGGGATGAAGAGCCGCGCGGCCATTCTGGGCGACACCGGCATCAATTCTCCAGAACGCTGGGACAAGCTCTGGCACAGCGACGGTGTCCATGCCTGGCTGGGCATTCACGGTCAGTCGCCGACAGCGCTGGACGCCCGCTACTCTGAGATTCAGGCCATGATCCGGGAGACAGGCGGAACCGTCGAGCTTGCGTCGCAGGATGCGGCTGCAATCATGGACGATGGCAAGCCGACGACACGTGAACATTTTGGTTACACCGACGGCTTTGGGAATCCGGACTACCTGGGTGTGGAACGAAGTACGCAACCGGGGCAAGGCAAGCTGATGCCTGACGGTTCATGGACGCCGCTCGCGACAGGAGAGCTCCTGCTCGGCTATGCCGACGAAGCAGGGGAGTTGCCCGTGGCACCCGTGCCACACATCCTTGCCAGCAATGGAACCTTTATGGTGTATCGCAAGCTCCATCAGAACGTGGCGACCTTCCGCGCCTATCTGGATGAACACGCGGGCAAGTATGGAGGCGGAAAAGAGAAGTTGGCAGCCAAGTTCATCGGCCGATGGGCAGATGGAACACCCCTCGAGCTCTCTCCGGACAAACCGGACCAAGCGATCGTCCAGGATCCGAACCGGAATACGAACTTTACCTACGGCGCAGACCCCGAAGGAACACGATGTCCCATCGGAGCTCACGTTCGACGCGTTCATCCCCGGGACGCCTTCGGATTCAATGGGAGGCTGATCGATCGCCGGCGCATTACACGCCGAGGACTTCCGTATGGGCGTCCTGTGCCAGAGGGTGAGCACGGCTCAGACACGGACGAGCGTGGCATCGTCTTCATGGCGCTGAATGCGAGCCTCTCCCGCCAGTTCGAATTCGTTCAACAGCAGTGGGTCGAATACGGCAACGATGCGCACCAGGGGAACGACAAAGACATGCTGACCGGCAATCATGGGGGCAGAGGGAAATTCGTAGTGCAAGGCAGTGCCGATGCCACGAATCCACCGTTCGTCTGCAACAATTTGCCGAATTTCGTAGAATTGCGCGGCGGGGACTACTTTTTCCTGCCCAGCATGACCGCATTGGGAATGATGGCCCTGGGCCTTGTCGATCCGCGCTAAGGCATTTTAGGGAACACTGTGGTCGTGAAGGATATGTGAAGTGTGGCCTTTCCTTGATAGAAAGGCCACGCGATCTGTTGCGGGTCGGACTACACCTTTCCCTAAAATGCGGTAGCGGGCGTTCTTCGGTCCCTTGCGCATACGACGCAACGAATAGATTGCGGTGAGGAAGCAAGCGTACCGCCAAACCTTCACGTGTCGTCCCAACTTCCTGCTCCCCCGACGATACAACCGAAAGTCTCGGTTTGGATCGCAGAGAGCTGCTCCTTCACTGTGACCCAAGCTGTCGCGGCCACTTGTCGGTTCAGCAACGACAAGTGTCGGTTTACGCATAAGGTTGAAGCACCGGACACGATAAATGAGCGACTTGGATCGTGCACGCCCTCATAAGCCTAAACTTGGAGACGCCATAAGCTCGAATTCAGTGACCCGGTTTGACGTATAAGGTTGAATTTTCCCCAGCCACCTCAGTTCCTGCCTTATCCTGTAAGCTATTGATTATAATAGGATAAGTGCTGTCTCCCAATTTAGATCCTGAGTCTATTCAGAACCAACGCTTAGGACGATGACTTGCTTAGGCGCAGATGAAGAGTTCAGCCTACGGCTTCTTCCCCTGAGCGGTCTCCGCGTCTACATGAGGTTCGGCCCACGCGCTCAGAAGGACATCGAGCGCCGGTAATCAAACGGCCTGCGCGTCCGCTCGAAGATGTTCACAAAGGCCGGGTGAAGATGACGCCGTGAAATCAGTGGATCACGGAACACTTCTCGGGCTCTCCATCCATACTGGCCTTCACGGCACCGGTTCATGAGAAGCGGTAGTATTCGGGGTTGACAATATCGTAGGCGAATCGCTGATAGGCTGCGCGACGCGCGAAGGCACTCACCTGTTGCAGTCATGATAGAGGATGCATCAAGCCGCTCTGCGTTCAGCGTTCCTTACTCATTGTTTTCCTGCTCGACTCGCGGACAATCAGTTTGGGTTGGATAATGATTGACTTCGGTTTTGCTACTTTCTTTGAATCTGCCAGTTGCAAAGCAAGTGAACCTGCATTCTCACCAAGAGAAATGCTGGAAACATCGATCGAAGACAACGGCACTCTGAACGATTCTGCGTAGCGAATGTTACCGGCCCCAATAACTCCGATGTCACCTGGAATTGAGAGCCCCTCCGCAAGAATGGCATTCATCGCACCAATTGCAGCCGGGTCGTTGAAACAGAACACGGCATCCGGTCGAGGACGGAGTTTCAAAAGCTTTTCCATCGCATGGCGGCCCGTTGTATCCCCTGACTCATCCGAGCGTTTGCGATGCCGGATATAGGTGTCCGGGACCTCGATTCTGTGGCGAGCAAGCGAATTCCTGTAGCCCTGCAGACGTCCGAGGGATGTACTGGTCCCCTTGCCCCCAATATGAGCAATCCTTCTGTACCCCATCTTGATCAAGTGGTCGGTCGCCATTTCACCAACCAATACGTCGTCCGTACCGACGAAGCTTGTGTCAAAACCACTGAACTTACGGTCGAGCAGGATCAAAGGAACTTCTCGAGCGATCTCGTCGAATCCCTTGGCGGCTTCCTGGCACGATGCAACAATCAGAACGTCGACCCTTCGTCGAACCATTAATGCGATTTCTTCCTTTTCCAGCTTTACGTCATCATTCGAGGAAGAGATAACGAGCCCAAATCCTCTTTTTCGAATGACGCCCGCCAAACTCTTGGCGACCTCTGAAAAGAAGGCGTGTACCAAGTCAGGGACGATCAGACCCACCATGAACGAGTGACCGGAGGCAAGGCCCTGAGCGTGCAGGCTGGGCTGATAATTCAACTCTTTCATCCGCTTCAGTACCCGCTCGCGAGTTGCCGCGCTGATGTCCAGGTGGTTATTCAGAACCTTCGAGACAGTAACGAGTGAAACTCCGAGATCCTGGGCTATATCTTTCATTCGAACGGCCATGGCATTCTCCGGTTTTTAGGTGGGCTCTAGCAACATTATGAAGCAACAGTGCCAGCCGCCTTCGTTTACGATCTCGACCATTTTGCAGCACCGCTGAGGAACTGAGTGCAGGAAGGTCAAATTTCCCATCCCAGGTCGATTGCGATCACAGCAGTTAAATGGATGGTCTCTTTGAAACCTTCAAGGCAACGGCACAATCGTTCCTTTTCCAGCCGTGAGGCCGGACAAGACGATATCCTTCGGCGCGCCGATGCTTAGACGACTCCTTGAATTCTCAGGACATACGCATGCTCGCCCCTGCGCTCAGAAGGCAGACTGACGGCGATCCCGTCATCCAGTTTCTTGAAGCTCAGGGATTCACCCCCGTCCAAGAGGTAAATGGAATGAGCTGAAGTTCCAGCAAGCGACCTGATCGTGACCCTCCCAGTTTCAGGCCAGCCGAGCAGGAAGGCGAAGAGGGAACCATCCTTCATCGTGAATCGAATATCACTTGAGGTATAGGCGAGCTTCCCTTCGTTGAACTGGGCACCGGTGGTACCGCTCGGTCCCTCCCCGAAGACTTTCCATGGCCTCGTCCCGTAGATCGCTTCTCCATTCGCCGCCATCCATCGCGCAAGCTTGTCAAGAATACGCTCTTCCTCTGCGTCCAGAGTACCGTCTGCGCGGAGGGGAAAATTCAAAAGCAGATTTCCATTCTTGCTCACGATATCGATCAGCATTTGAATGACTGTGGTGGGCGTCTTGTAGGCGATGTCCCGCTTGTAATACCAATCTCCAACGCAGGTATCGGTTTGCCAGGGCAGCTCACGAATTCCATCCATTACACCCCTTTCCATGTCCCGAACGCACATCTCTTCAGCGAACTGTCCCCCGTCATCATTTCTCTTGCAGTTGTAAACTGCTTCGAGCCTGCCTCCAAGGCGGCTGGTGTTGGAATTGTAAAAGTGCGCCAGCAGCTCACGGCCATGGCTGCCAAAAGGAAGGCTTCCATCGCTGTATAGGAGGTCCGGTTGATAGCAGTCCACCAGATCCTTGATGCGGTTGAACCATTCTACTTGGAATGACTCCGGTGCGTTGCGGTACCAGAGCATGGCGTCTGGCTGCGCATTTCCAGAGTGGTACAGGCTGGCATAGGCTGGATTAGCGCCATCATAAGGAACCCCGGCCATTGGGCCGCTGGCATCCGACAGATGGCTCACCCCAAACCAGTTCCAACTGGCACCAAGATGTTCGGTCACGCCAAAGCGGAGACCGCGCCTCCGAGCCGCATCTCTCCATGTTCCAATTACATCCTTGTGTGGACCCATCTTCACTGAGTTCCACTCATTGAAGCGCGAGTTCCAGCAGTCGATGTTGTCGTGATGTTGTGCGATCGCACAGAAGTACTTCGCTCCGGCGTTCTTGTAGAGCGACATCAAGCGATCGGGGTCCCAACTCTCTCCTTTCCACAGAGGAACAATATCCTTGTAACCGGTCTTGCTCGGATGACCAAATCGTTTCAGGTGATCTTCATACTGCACATGGCCCTGGATATACATATTGCGCGCGTACCAGTCACCCATCTCAGGCACCGCCTCCGGTCCCCAGCACGCCCAGATGCCAAATTTTGCGTCGCGAAACCAATCAGGTGCACGATATTGTTTCAGCGATTCCATGTCTGCTGTAAAGACAGGTGCCTCGTGACGCGGTTGCCCTCCGGCCAGCGATGACAATCCGGCCACTCCCGATAGCGCGACGAACTCTCTTCTTGTAAGTTTCAATGGAAGCTCCCTCCAAAATCTCATTAGCCTCTGGTCAAGAATGGGTTATATCAGCGATGATCCTGCGATCAGGGCCTGGTTCAGCCGGTGCGCTGTTTCCGCGACCCTGCGCGAAAAAGGAGTAGCATGCAATGCATATGTACCCCGCGAGTGGAACTCCGTAAGCGTGCGCAATGCTCTTTGACGAATCCGAGATGACTCCCATCAGCGGGGTAAGGATCGCGCCGCCAATGATCGCCATGACGATCAACGATCCTCCCACCTTGCTATCGGCTCCCAGACCCTGGAGGCCGAGGGCGAAAATAGTGGGATACATGAGAGACATGAAGAAGCTGGTCGCGAAAAGCGCCCAAACGCCGATCCATCCTGGATGAATGATCGCCATCGACACCAGTGCAATGTTGCACAGGCAGTAGACTCCCATCAGCGTGGACGGACGAATGTACTTCATGATCGCCGATGAAGTAAATCTGCCGACACCAAACATGACGAGAGTTCCAGTAAGAAAATAGCCGGCTACCTTTTCTGGCTCGCCGGTATATTCCTGAATGTATTGGATGAAGTAGCTCCAAGTTCCCACCTGGGCGCCTACGTAAAAGAACTGCGCGAGAATCGAGAAGAGGAGGTGTTTGTTTGATAGCAGTTGGCCGATGCGGAGTCCATCGCTCTCGGGCACTTGCCTCTCATCTCGTGTGTGGGGGAAGGAGGTTTTCCATATCGCGCATGCAAACGCCAGCGCAACAAGTCCCAATACAACGTATGGCTCAACGACGCGCAATGCTTCCGAGTGCAAGTATGCCCCGTAGGTATGTTGAGCCTTGAGAGCTTCGACCTGATTCGGTTCGAGTTCGATGCCAGAAAAGATGAAGGTAGTGCCGATTATCGCTCCGGTGATGGAGCCTAGAGGATTGAACGCCTGGGAAAAGTTGAGGCGACGCTCAGAAGTCTCAGGCGGACCAGAGAGTGCGATGAATGTATTGGACGCGGTCTCAAGGAATGCCAGGCCGCTCGCCATAATGAAGAGCGCGAGGAGAAAGAAAGAATAGCGGTTGATCTCCGCCGCGGGCCAGAACAGAAAGGTTCCCAAGCCGAACAGCGACAGCCCGGTGACAAAGCCTGCCTTATAGCTGAATTTCTTCATGTACAAGGCCGACGGCAGCGCGAGCAGGAAGTAGCCCATGTAGAACGCGGATTGCACGAGACCGGCCTGCAGACGGCTCAACGCGAACGATTTCATGAATTGACGAATGAGGATGTCGTTCAGATTATTCGGCACACCCCAAAGGAAGAACAGGGCAGTGACTAGAATGAACGGAATGAGTGAGCCTTGCGCGACGAGAACCTCGCCGCCCTGCGAACCCTTCTCCCTGCTTTGCAGTCCATTGCCACTTAACATTTGAGGTCCTTGGAAGTGAAGGATATCGACTCTTTGTGCAACGTTCTCGTGTGGTGCCTTGGCATGATCATGGTCGCGTCTTTGCCATCGACAACGCTTCAGTCCGTCGTCGTGAAGAACCGCGCAAAGGCTTGACGACAAATTCCCTAAAGAAGGAGTCAGGCATGGCAACCGGCCGCAAGCGAGGGCACATTCTGGTGCTTGTACATCAGGAAGTACTCACGATGGCCGAGTGCCTCCGGCTTGCTGCGAGCCCCCGATGCAACCTCGCCCACAAGCGCGAACAGATGCAAGGCGCATTCATCGAGCGTCATTTCTCCGCTTAAGACTGTTCCCGCGTTGAAGTCCATATCTTCACGCATGCGCTCATAGGTCGCCGCGTTTCCAGTGACTTTGATCAGCGGGGCAACAGGACTGCCAATAACGCTGCCCCTGCCCGTGACGAAGAGGACAATCTGCGCACCAACAGAGATAAGGTCCATGATGCCTTCCGTGTCGTTGGGATTGGTATACCCGAACTGCATGAAGTGAGCGTCAGGGACGGAGTCGAGTAGCCAGAGGCCCGGAGCAGGCGCCTGTTGCGATACGCGCAGCACGCCCTGGATGGCCCGGCTCCCCGACTTGGCAAATGCGCCCATACTTTTCTCTTCGATTGTGGTAAGTCCGCCGGCAAAGTTGCCGGGTGAGACCGAATACTGGCGAACAGCCTTGCAGTACGCTTCCGCCTTGCTATAGGTTTCATCAAGCTCTTTCGCGACAGCTTCATTCGCTGCTCTGGCCTGCAAAACTTCTCGCAGGCCAATCATCTCGACAACCTCCTCAAAGACTGCTCTACCGCCGCGGTCCACGAGATGATCAAAAAACCTGCCAACAACAGGATTTCCAGAAAGACCGGATGTGCCATCGGAACCACCGCACTCGGCACCGACGGTCAAGTCCTCCCAGCCCATCGGCACGCGCGTGGATTCCCTGTCCATCTGACCGCGCAGCGCTTGAAGTGCTGATTTTCCCTTGGATACTCCAAGGCGTGTTCCGCCTTCCTGCTGTATGTAAAACCACGCGGCTGGTCTTCCCGAGGCTGTCGCCGCTTGAGCAAGCTTAGAGGGCTGCGTATACTCGCAGCCCAAGCCTACAGTCAAACACGCCCCGACGTTGGGATGCGTGATCAGCGCAATCATCATGCGGATCGCGTAAGCATTGTCGTAGCATCCCGGAAAGCCGATGACATGCACGTCCTCCTCATCCTGCCCAATCGCATGAGCAACAAAACTCGCACATTCAACTGTGTAGACGATCAGGATGAGGTTGCGTATCCCTTTACGGCCGTCTCCCCGCAGGTATCCTTGCCAGTTTGGCTCAGACATAGGCAGTATCCTTCGCGGCTCCCGATCTCGGATCGAATCCGCTCGATCGTTCGTCCACTCGGCTGCGGCAGTTGTGAAGGTGGACCCAGTCTCCAGCCTCGATCGAAGCAGTGGAAACTCCGATGGGCACTCCGTACTTCACAATCAGGTCGTCCTTTGGGATCGCAATCACGGCAACCTTGTGTCCAAGCGCAATTGGCTCTCGAGGCCAGATTACGACGGATGACGCTTCACCGCAAACCCGGACGGGACCAGTCGTTACATCCTCGAGCATGGTGGCTACGTTATCAGCCGCACTCACACGAAAACAACGCTTCTCCACGAGTCCACTCTGCTCTGTCATAGAATTCCATACTTGCGGAAAGCATCGGTACTCGACATGCCCGCTTCAATTGCCTTGCGAACAACTTTCTCTCCCGTAGCCTTTGTCATCGCTCGTTGAAGCACTTCGTCCTCATACTTGTGCGGAATCACCACGACGCCATCCTGATCGCCGAAGATCAGATCGCCAGGAGAAATCTGGACCGCACCGATCTCGATCGGACAACGAAAGTCGACCACCTTGGACCTTACCGCGGCGTCCTGAGCAAAACGCCCTCGACTGAAGACCGGCCAACTCTGCTCGAGCACACGGGGGGTATCGCGATGGAATCCGTCGATGATCGCCCCAGCGCCCTTCCTGGTACGAGCGGTCGCGGTCATAATCTCACCCCAGCCAGCGCAGTTCTGAGAACCACCGGTCGCAATGTATATTTCACCTGGTTGAATTGAATCCAGCGCCTCAGTCATTCTTCCAAATGGGGACTCCTGGGTTCCCCAGACGTCTGAAATCTGCACGGGGAATGCTCTTCCGAAGATTCGCATTTCGGCTTTCATCGGCTGAATGGCTTGTGGCAAGAACTGGTGCCAACATCCCAGACCATCAAGCACATCGCCCACCACCGGCGTGTACAGGTGGTTGCTGATAATCTCAAGTCGATCTTCGTCGCAAGTGATCTGCATGGTTTCGGGTTCCACGATCCTGCCGGAATTCAGCTCGAGCAAACGATAGATGAGCTGACTGGAAGGAAAATATAGATGGGAAAAGCGATGTTTGTCAACTACTTTAGCGCTATAGTTGCAACTCTCACTCTTTCGGCGAAGACGGAAGGCTGCTGTCCCACACGCTGCTTGTATCTCCTTCTCATTATCTCGGCTCCGCTCCCCATTCCATTGCCCTCAGCGGCCACAATGTCTGGGGCCATGAATGGACCGTGACAGTTCGCGACGCCTGTGCCGGAAGGTATGTTTATATTCCTATATTCTTTTACTTTACCGCTTAAGCTGAGACATGTTACAGTGCCATCTTGAAACGGTAGTGCGAGTTTTTGAGGCGAAATAACAGCGAATCCATGAATTTGGCCTGTTCGATCTGAAATACAGCACTGCGACCGTCGCAGGCGGGACAACTGGGACTGGCCAAGAGCTGGCGCCCGGCCATGCCGGTGAAATTCTCACGGTAGATCGCGGCCTTTTGCAAGCGGAGTCAACCAGAGATCAAGGAGTGGCGTGAGCTTATGTCGATCCAAGATGAGCACGGGAGAATCGCACGTGAGTCGAGTTTCCCGGGAATCGAATACCGGAGGCTGGGCAGATCCGGCCTGGTGGTGTCGAACATCGGCTTTGGTGCTTCTCCCCTTGGGAATGTCTTCCGCATGACCGAGCCCGATGAAGGCAAACGCGCCGTGCACTATGCAATTGAGAACGGCATCAATTTCTTCGACGTGTCTCCCTATTACGGTGTCACTCTCGCGGAGGAGCGGCTCGGTGATTCTCTGGTTGGTTACCGTGATCAGATCATCCTCGCTACAAAGTGCGGACGATATGACGAAAACCAGTTCGACTATTCCGCCAGGGCTGTCGCTGCCGGACTGGAGAACTCACTGCGCAGGCTCAAGACAGACCATGTGGACCTGCTCCAGGTGCATGATGTCGAGTTTGGAGACTTAGCCCAGATCATTCATGAAACGATTCCTGCGATGCGCAAATTGCAGGAGCAAGGCAAGACTCGTGGGGTAGGCATCACCGGCTATCCTTTGCGTGCTTTGACTCGATTAGCCGAGGCAGTTCCGGTTGACACGATCCTGACGTACTGCCGCTATAACCTCATGGTCACCGATATGGATGAGTTCCTGACACCGCTCGCTCTCGATCACGATATCGGCCTGATCAATGCCTCAGTGCTGAACATGGGTATTCTCACCGAGCGAGGCGCTCCCGACTGGCATCCCGCTCCCGCGCAGATTCGTGAAGCCGGCAAGCGCGCCGCGGACCTTTGCCGTCGGCGAGGCGTGAGCCTGCCTGCGATAGCGATACGTTTTGCTCTCGACCACCCCTGCGTGTCCAGCACTCTCGTGGGAATGTCTTCCGTGCAGCATGTCTACGAAGCAATCGACGCGCTGGCTGTGCGATCCGATAACGAACTCATGGAGGAGATAAGAGCCATTCTGAATCCTGTACTCGATTTTGTGTGGACTTCAGGCCGACCAGAAAACCAGTGAGACAGGAGCCTTGATTGGGAAAATCGCTGCAGGATTCCCAGAGCACTATTGGGGGCATGGAGCGAAGATTATCCCAACTGCTCCAAACGTCTGTTCTCGCAAGACGGACTTCTACCGCGAGCGCAAGGACGTTCCAGCAGAGAAGCTGCTTTGCGTCGATCCAGACGGTGGCCATCAACCCCCGTGGGTTGATTTGTGTATCGATGTCTTGTTGGAGAAGCGCCGCGATACCTGGCCACGCATTGTCGCGCGCATACGGCCCTTTTCAATGCCAATCGCTGATGCCATAGGCTCAGATTAAGCGACGTCCGTGACGGGTTGTGGTTCAAGAAGCGGCATTCGTCCCCGTGTGCGCAAGGTGCCCAGAAGGCCTGAACGCTGCGATAACTTTCTCATCAATTCATGCTTGACATTTCCTGACTACGTCCCGTAGGCTACTCCAGTTTCTCTTTACTTTACCGGTTACGTAGCAGATTCTTAACGGGCGAAAGAGCTTGCTGGTTGTGGACGACAGGCTATGAGCGGTCAAGTTCAACATAACTGGTCAAATGAGTAATCGTTTCCCACCGGTCCGTCGGGGAGACGCGGAAACTGCGACGATGCCCATTTTGAAGAGACGATTCCTCGAGGTTGCATGAAATCACGTGTAGCAGTGGAATTCGTTGTTTGTGCAAGAAGCGAAGAGTCGGTTGAGAGCAGACTTCATTTGAAGTCGCGAAGAACCGGATAGACAACAACCAAGCGAAGGGCGATCTGAAGGCAAGGAAGGATTCGATGCGACAACGCATCGGGCAGGGTGAGGTCGCATCGGAGCTCAAGCTGGAACAATTCGAGAGGAGCGTCAGTCCATGAAAGCAAGGGCCGTTGAGGTTCAAAATAAGCCGAGCCATTTCAGTTCGTCGATGAGCCATAGGGAGAGCAAAGGGTTTGGGGCGAGGGCAATCAGCAGTTTTCCGCTCATCCTGCTGTGCCTGATGATGTTTGCCGGTCCTCTATATGGGCAGACTTCGCAGGCAACGATTCGGGGCACCGTACATGACTCTTCGAACGCGGTCATCGTGGATGCCAGCGTGGCCTTGACCAATGTCGACACTCATGTTGTATCGAAGACGACGACCAACGAGAAGGGCGACTACGTCATTCTCAACATCAATCCCGGCTCCTATACGCTCGAGGCTTCGGCGAAGGGCTTCACCTCACAGAAACTCAATCCATTCGCGCTGCAGGTTAACCAGACGAGTACGCTGGACTTCGCTCTTTCGGTCGGTGGGATAGACACCGTTGTCCAGGTTCAGGCAGTTGGTAATCAGATCGAAGCATCTACGACTGAACTTGCCATGACGCTCGAGTCCAAGCAAATCAGTGATCTTCCTCTGAACAGCCGGAACTTCACACAATTGTTCGCTGCCGCTCCTGGGGTTTCTCCCATTGTGGTGAGTGGCAGCCAGACAATGAGCTACACGACAGCCATTGGACCATCGATCATCCCCTCGTTCAACGGGCAAAGCAACCGCAGTGATCTGTTTCTGGTGGACGGAATTCTGGATGTTGAAACCTTCGGGAACGCATATGCGGTCCAGCCTGGGGTCGACTACATCGAGAATATGAAACTGGAGTCCCATAACGATTCCGCCGAATTTGGCGGCAGTACAGGTGGAACCATCAACGTCTCTACCAAGAACGGAACCAACACGCTCCATGGTTCTGCTTGGGAATTCTATAAGCCGAATTCTCTGCAAGCTGAAGGCTATTTCACGCCCCATGGAACTCCCCAGACACCATTTACTCAAAACCAGTGGGGCGGGACTCTGGGCGGCCCTGTTGTTCTTCCCAAGCTCTACCACGGCCAGAACAAAACCTTCTTTTTTGCGGGATATGAGGACCTCCGCTATTCCGGGCCTGGCACCTGGAGCACGACTGTGCCAACGGCTGCGGAACTCTCCGGCGACTTCACGGCGGATGCTCCGATTTACGATCCGGCGACGACCACATGCGATGCCAATCTGAACTGCACTCGGCAGCAATTTGCGTACAATGGCGTGAAGAATATGGTCGATCCTTCGAGGATTGCCACCGGCAACGTTTACTACGCACAGCATATCTGGCCTGCCGCAGGGCTGGCCGGTGCGCCCGTTGGAACCAATACATTTCAGAACTCCCCCAACACGCAAGATCTTTACACGTTCGATGCACGCATCGATGAGAACCTTGGCAGCAAGGACTCCGTGTTCTTTCGCTACATGGCGTTGAAGGGGAACCAGACAAGCGGGCGCATTCAGCTTCCGGCCGTGCAATCCACCAACGCCTACTCCTATGTCGGGAGCTATGCGCACATCTTCAACGCGTCAAGCGTTTTGCATGTTCAGGGCGGTAGGACATACGAGTCCCGCCCGCAGACGTGGCGCTATCACAATGTGCCAAGCGACATTGATGCGAAAGCTGGATTTCCATCGGAGTTTGTTTCCGGTTTCAAATCGCTGGGAAACATCATTCCTGGTATAGGACTTCAAAACGAAGTATCCGAAGTGGGAGAAGACGACAACTCTGAAGTCACTGCCAACAGTTGGTCGGTCAAGGCCGACTTCACTCACTTGATCGGCAAACATACCATCAAGCTCGGGGGTGAGTACAACGGGATTGGCGAATCTCAGACCATTGAGTATTCACAGTTGAATTTCGCCAACGCTGAGACCAGTAACCCCTCTGACCCATCCACCGGAAACGCCGTAGCCTCTTTTGTGATTGGCACTCCGAACAGCTTCACAAAGCGCAATCTGGCGGAATCAATCACACCCGGGGGTATCATGGGCTATTATATCCAAGACCAGTTTCAGATGACGCCCAAGCTTACCATCAACGTTGGCATCCGCTATGATCTTGCCCTGATTCCCAAGTACGGTACTCCTGCAGATAACAATCAGGCCGTGGGTAATTTCGACTTCAACAACGGGACTTATGTTGTCTATAAGGTTCCCGGGCCGTGCGCGGCGTTGCAAACAGCGCCATGCATTCCCACTCCCGATGGTTCTCTTCCCGAACACGTCATCGCCAGCAAGGACGGAAAGGTTCTCCAGAACCAATACAACAATGTTCAGCCTCGGATTGGAGCAGCCTACCGGATCACTCCCACGACAGTTATTCATGGTGGCTTTGGCATCGCGTTCGACAACTACGCCGCACTCGTTCAAAACCTTCGCGGAGTTAGCGGCAACTGGCCTTCTGTGGGCCAGGTGGCCAAATCAAATATCAACGTCCCAACTTCCAGCTCAGCGTTTCCAGGTTATTCGACCACGAATCTTCCTGCAATGACCGCCTTACCCGATCCAACTCCCTTTAACCAATTCAACTGGTTCGTCGATCCAAACATGAAGGATGCGTACTCCCTGCAATGGAACTTCGGCGTGCAGCGCCAGTTGGATACCGCGACCGTGGTTTCTGCAACCTACGTCGGATCCGCGAACAGACGCCTCAATTATGGGGACTTCTACAACACCGCACTGACCCCTGGCCCTGGCGACCCGTCCTTGCGAAGTCCCTATCCTTACATTGCGCCAACTTTCTACTCGATGAGCAAGGGAGAAGGAGACTACAACGCTCTGCAGATGCAACTGACCCGCAGTTTCCACAGTGGCCTAGCAGCCACTGTGGCTTACAGCTGGTCTAAGTCGATCGACGAGGGATGCTCGGGGTTCTTTGGCTCGGAGGGATGCAGCATTCAGCAGATTTACAACATCAAGGCGGAGCGCAGTGTCTCAGCCTTCGACGTTCCGCAGAGCCTCGTACTTACGTGGAACTACGCTCTTCCAGTGGGACGGGGTAAAGCCATAAACGTGAATAACCGCTTGCTCGATCTGCTGGTTGGTGACTGGCAGTACAGTGGGTTTGCAAAGTTCTATAGTGGAAACCCCTATAACGTCACCGATGCTGCAGATATCGCCAACATTGGTAGCGTCTCCTGGTGGCCTTACATTCGTCCCAACATAACAGGTACCGTCAAGCCGGCCCATCAGACAGCTCAAAGCTGGCTGAATGAGAGTGCCTTCACCGATCCGGCCCAGTACACCTATGGAGTGACAGGACGTAATAACCTGAGAACCCAGTTCTACAAGGGTTCCGATATGTCCATTTTCAAGGAAGTGAGGATCAAGGACCGGTACGCTGCCAAGTTTACCTTTGATACGTTCAACACGTTGAACCTGGCAATTTGGGGGCAGCCGGACTCCGCCTTCCACGATGCAAACTTCGGCAAGGTCACTTCGACAAACAGCGGTCCAAGGACCATCCAGATAAGTGGTAAGTTCACCTTTTGACCTGGGGAGCAAGGAGGAGGCACAGCTTCTCCTTGCTCCTGCCAATTAGCCCGTTTCCCTATGTTCCTTGTGCTGACCTTGATGAAGGGGCCCTCAGCGCTATTCTCAAGGTGAAGACCTCGATCTACCCGCTGCTTCGGTTATTGCGGTTTCTGGGGTGCAGGAGTGACAATCAGATTTCATCAAGTGATCCTTTGTTTCGAGATAGTGAAATGCACTCTTTTCAGTCGAACTCAACTCGTTTGATGGCATGTGCGCAGGTTGGCCAACCCGCCTGCGCGCGTGCCGCCGACCTGCCTTGCGGATGCTCACCACAATGCTCCAGATGGTCTCATCAAGCATGCAAAGAGGGTACGGACAGAAATGCTTCCCGTACAGGTTGGACCTGGATGAATTTACGTTTCCGCAAGACATCTTCAACTGGAGTTGTTTTCGCCCTCCTTACTATCGGCCCACTTTCTTCGCTTTCTTCCCAGTCGGTGTCGCCTAGGATTCCCGCCACCACCGAGCAGAGCCGCGGCTTGTTGCAAGAAGGAAAGTCGCTCGCCGCTGGCGGCCGACTCGCAGAAGCGGAACCTCCGTTGCTCCAGGCCGCGACCCTAGCCCCACGAGATCTGGAAACACTGACTGTCCTCGCCCAAGTGCAAGCGCGAATCGGCAAGACCACCGAGGCAATCAATGGATTTCAAAGAATAGTACGACTCTATCCTCAGCTTGCAGACTCGCACCTGAACCTGGCAATTGCATTTGCTGGTGCCGGACAGTTGGACGCAGCCCTAAAAGAAGCCTCATCGGCGGCTTCGCTTGCTCCAAAGATGGCTTCCGTGCACATCAATCTGGGTCGCATTCTGGATGATCTGCACCGAGTTGATGCGGCGAGCAAGGAGTTTGCCATTGCCCAGCAACTCGACCCTGTCAACGCTGATTGCTTGTATTATTGGTCGCTTGTTGAGAGAGAGCGCGGGAACGCTTTCAAAGAGTCAGAACTGCTGCAGAGACTCGTAGCTTTGCAGCCGGACAACTACAAGGCGGCTTACTCCCTGGGCCGCAGCCTCCAGGAGCAGGCACGCGACACGGAGGCCATCTCTGCTCTTCGCCGCGC
>Ga0302147_10000060_pt1 | contig 53056 bp, 41 predicted proteins | sample I_Bog_E3_2_FD_192438 | JGI IMG/M metagenome (GOLD analysis project Ga0302147, IMG submission 192438) | Peat permafrost microbial communities from Stordalen Mire near Abisko, Sweden - I_Bog_E3_2 | ecosystem: Environmental > Terrestrial > Soil > Wetlands > Peat | place: Sweden: Abisko, Stordalen...
CTCGCACGCACCAGGGAACGAACGACCTCGGTGCCGGCGACGCAAGCCTACTCTAAACCAGCAACGATGCCCGTTTCATCCCCCGTGGGTCGGCAACGCCGGTGGACGACTGTTACAAAGCGCGTCCGAAACGAGTTTTTTTGCAAGGTGGGGCCAACTGCGGCCGCCATCTTCCGCTATTGGGAGATGGACTTGATGCCCCGTCGATAGGCAGTGAAGACATCGTTGCCGAAGCAGGCGAAGATTACTTTCTCAATGGCCGGGCTTTCGCTCAGGGCTTTGACGGTTTCGCGGAGCGCGATTTCAACGGCTTGTTCGATGGGGTAGTGGTAGATGCCGCAACTGATGGCGGGGAAGGCGAGGGTGTGGAGATTGTGCCGGCGCGCGAGCTCGAAGCAGGATCGATAGCAACTGGCAAGCAGTTCGGGCTCGTTGTGGCTTCCGCCGTTCCAAACCGGGCCTACCGCGTGGAGAACGTACTTTGCGGGCAGGCGATAGCCCTTGGTGAGCTTGGCGTGGCCGGTCTTGCAGCCGCCGAGCAGGCGGCATTCATGAAGAAGATCGGGGCCGGCTGCACGATGAATGGCGCCGTCTACGCCTCCGCCTCCAAGCAGGGAACTATTGGCGGCGTTGACGATGGCGTCGACTTCGAGGGTGGTGATGTCGGTCTTGAGGATTTCGATTCGCTCGAGCATCGGTTGGGTGCCTGGTTCTTGTCGGAAGTTCCGGAGTGCAACCGCAGGTCCCCTTGGACGTGCTCAGGATGACCGGCTTTATTTTGCTATGAGCTTTTGGAAGAGCAGAAGCAGATCCTTCGACTCACCATCCCCGAACTCCACCCCAAAGAGCAAAGACCGCTCTTTGGGGCCCCGGGCCTGAAAAACGCCTGGGGCCCCGTGCGCTCAGGATGACACTCTGCTCTTGCTTGGTGCTTTCGACCAGCGGTCATTCTAGCCGTAACTCGCGTGCGCGAGTCAAGTTGCTCAGGATGACAGGCCTTGTTTGCTATGAACTTTTGAGAGGCGGTCATTTTAGCCGTAACTCGCGTGCGCGAGTCAGTTGCTCAGGATGACAGCTCATTTCAAAAGGGAAAACAACGCCCGGTCAGTCTCCGGGATTAGGAATCTTGGCGGCAGGGGGAATCGAGGTCTGCGCGAGATCGAAGGTCGAGAAGCGCTTGTTCTGCCCGGTAATCTCCGAGCGGAGTTCGTGCCACAACTCATTGGGAATCTTGAGGAAGACCTCGACCACGGCGGGATCGAACTGGGTTCCGGAGCAGCGCAGAATCTCGATGCGCGCCGCGTCGAAGCCACGCGCCTTGCGGTAAGGGCGGTCGCTGGTGATGGCGTCGAGGGTGTCGGCCACCGCGAAGATCCGGGAGCCGATGGGAATCTCGTTGCCACGGGTCCGATTGGGATAGCCTCCGCCGTCGTAGTGTTCCTGGTGGGAGTAGACAATCTCCGCCGCTTCGGCAAGGAAGGGAATCTTGCGCAGCATGTGGTAGCCGCGGGTGCAGTGGTCCCGCATCACTTCCTGCTCTTCAGGCGATAACGAACCCGGCTTGCGCAGAATGTCATCGGGAATCGCCATCTTGCCGATGTCGTGGAGAAAGGCGCCGCGTGCAATCACCTTGATCTGGGCAGGAGAGATGCCGATGGCCCGCGCGAGGGCGATGGTATAGGCGGTTACCCGCTTGGAGTGGCCTTCCGTCTCGGAGTCTTTCAGATCGAGCGCATCGCCAAGGGCCTCAAGGGTGACGTCGTAGGAGTGTTCTAGGTCGTCCATGGCCTGACGGAGCATTTCGGTGCGGGCGCGCACCACCTGCTCCAGGCTTTGCTGGTAGTTGTGGGTCTCCTGCAGGGCCTGACGGTGGTCCAATGCGCGCTGCACTGTGCTGACCAGGTGTTCGCGTTCAAAGGGCTTGAGGAGATAGTCGTAGGCGCCGCGGCGCATGGTGTCGATGGCTACGCTGATGTCGTGAATGGCGGTGACCATCACCACGGGAAGATTCGGGTGCTGTGCATGAATGCGCTCAAGAAGCGTGATGCCGTTCCCGTCCTGCATCACAATGTCGGTCAGAACCAGGTCAAACGTGTTTTGCTCCAGCGCTTCAAAGGCATCGCGGCCTGAGGTGGCCAACTGCACGTCGTATCCGTGGCGCTCGAGCGTGGCGCCAATCATGGATCGCACGTGCGCTTCGTCGTCCACCACCAGAATTCGCGCCGGGCGGCGCAAGCGTCCCGCAGCACGCGCATCGCCTTCGACGCGCGGTTTCAGTTCTGGGTCAGGCGCCCCCTTTGCCGCCAGATTCGATGCCAAACTGGTGCCTCCCCTGGAACTTTGCAACACGGCAGATGTTGCGAAGCCGTCTACTTCCGAAGCAATGCTTACTAATTAATCAGCTTCACTCAAATGGATCGAATCAAAGAATACCGCGAACGATTGTGCCTGAAGAGAGTTCGCCGGGTTGAATTCAGCTTCCAGCAAACTCCCCCGCTCCTTCATTTTCAACCCACAAATGACCGGATGCGTCGAATAGGAAAAGAATTCCAAAAAATTACCAACGCCCGATGAATTGCTCCGATCGCCAAGGGGAACATCTCCCAATTTCGATCCTTTCCAAGTTGCTCATTTCCGCGGCCATTTTTGAGGGTTTCGTATCGAAACGCTACGCTCTCAGGCGGGTCGCGCGCAACGTGATTTTCGACGAGCGGTTGATCGATTAGATGCGAAAGCCCGTGCCCGGGGTGTTCCCCCACGGGGATTTTTCCATCCGGTCAACGCCAGGGCAAAAAACGACGCGCCGGAGAAAAGCGAACGCCGATGAGTCACAGATTTTTTCATGGTATTGAACCGGCAGGGGATTTTGGGGGATGCTATTGCGACGGTTTTTGACGGGATCGCCGGGCCGCAACCCAGCCCTCCTTGACGATCTGATGCGATCGGGCAACCGCGAGCGAACCTGCCGGCACAGCTTTCGTAATGCAGGAGCCGGCGCCGACATAGGCTCCGTCCTCAATGGTTACCGGCGCCACCAGCGTGGAATCGCTGCCCACAAAAACCTGCTTGCCGATTTTGGTCTTGTGCTTGTTGACTCCGTCGTAATTGCAGGTGATGACGCCAGCGCCGATGTTGGTGCCTTCGCCGATCTCCGCATCGCCCAGGTAGGTGAGATGGCCGGCCTTGACGCCCTTGCCCAACTTCGCCTTCTTGGTCTCGACAAAGTTGCCCACATGCGCGCCTTCGCCGATCTCGCTGCCAGGCCGCAGGTGCGCGAAGGGGCCGATCTGTGCGCCGTCGGCAACCGAGCTTTCCTCGAGCACGCAACTCTGCCGGATGAGGACGCCTTCACCCAGCGTGCAGTTCTCAATCACAGAATAGGAACGGACGAGGCAGTCGGAGCCGATGCGGGTGGCGCCGAGCAACTGCACAAAAGGCTCAATCACGGTGTCGGGCGCAACTTCAACATCCGCGTCGATCACACAGGTTTCGGGGCGAAAGATGGTGACGCCGGAGGCCATCAGGCGGCTGGCGGTGGCGGCGCGCAGCGTGGCATCCAGCGCAACCAGCTCGGCGATGGTGTTTGCGCCCAGCACCTGGGCGGCCGACGCTGCTTTCACTGCGACGACGCGCTCTCCCGCAGAACTCAGCAAGCCGGCCATGTAAGTGAGATCAAGTTCGCCGTGGGCGTTGTTGGCAGTCAGTTTGTCAAGACGAGCCAGCAGCGGTGCGGTCTGGAAGGCGTAGATCCCGGAGTCGATCTCGGTGAGATTTTTTTCCTGGTCCGGCGTGAGGGCCTTCTGCTGGAGGATGGCCTCGACGCAGTGAGTATCATTGTGCCCACGCACAACGCGGCCGTAGCCGGTTGGATCCTCAGGAGAGGCGGTCAGAATGGTCATTGCCGCGTGTTCTTTCTGGTGGAAGTCCCAGACCTCTTTGATCGTCTCCGGCCGGATCAGCGGCACGTCGCCGGGAAGCACCAGGATGTTCTGGTAGCCGGCGATAGTCTGGCGCGCAAGCTGGATTGCAGGTCCGGCGCCACACTGTTCTGTCTGGTCGACAAAGCCGACGCCCGTAGCGGAGACCGCAGCCTTCACGCGCTCCGCCTGGTGGCCCACTACGACAAAGGTGTCTGCCGGCGCCACAACCTGGCGGGCAGCGGCGACTACGCGGCCCAGCAGTGGCTGGCCGCCGATGGAGTGCAGAACGCTGGGGCGGCGCGACTTAAGCCGCGTTCCGTTGCCCGCCGCCATGATGACTATGGCCAGCTTGGCGGGTTCTTCCTGGCCGCCGCCTGGTGGGTTGCTCACTGGTTCTTCTCTGCCGCAGGGGCTTGCTTCGGCTGCGGAATGGTGATGTCGATCGAATGTACCGGACCCAGTTTCAGGTCGTCCAGTCCAGGCTTGATTTGGGCGCTGTCACCCACAACCAGAACCGCCAGTTTGTCAGGGTGAACGTATTTTTTCGCCGCAGCGTTGAGATCGGCAACCGTCACCTTTTCGAGCGCGGCTTTGTAGGTTTCAAGATAATTCGCCGGATAGCCGTAGAAGTCCAGCCGCACCCGCTCAGCCAGCACCTTGTCGCGGGTGTCGTAGCGGAACAGGAACGAGTTGAGGATATTGTCCTTGGCGCGATCGAGTTCCTCCTGGGTAAACGGCCTGGTGGTCAGCCCGGCAATTTCGCTGAGAGCCTGCTTTGTGGTTTCAACGGTGAAGGCGCTCTGCGTGAGCGCAACCACGCGGAAGCTGGCTGGATGATCATAGGCAAAGCCGAAGCCGCCGCCCACCTCATAGGCCAATCCCAGCTCGGTGCGAATCTTCTGAAACAGACGGCTGGCAAAGCCGCCCCCCAGGATCTCGTTCATCACGGACAGTGTGGCCAGATCCGGATTGCGACGGTCCATACCCAATCCCACAATCTGCACATTGGATTGATTTACGTCGCTCTTTTGAATGAAGTAGACCCCTGGTGTGGGGCCGGCAAAGACATCGTGCCGCGCCGGCTCGGGAACAACAGGAGGCAATGCCTCAAATGCCGCGCGCAGCCTGGCTTCCGTCGCCGCTGCGTCGAAGTCGCCGCTGATGGCGATGATCAGCCTGCCGTGGATGGTGCGATTGTGCCAGGCCTTGAGATCGTCCACTGTCACCGCGCCGATGGTGCTCAGTTCCGGTTCGCGGGTATAGGGGCTGTTGGCGCCGTAGACCAGCTTGGACGATTCGCGGTCCGCGATCCCCGACTCGTCATCGTTGCGGCGCACAATCCCCGTGGCTTCCTGCTGCTGGGCCAACGCGAGCTTCTCGACACTGAATTTTGGATGAAAGAGCAAATCCATCGCCAGCGAAAAAACCTGGTCTGCATCGCCCTTGAGCGAATCCCACGCCAGAACAGTGGAGTCTTCGCCGCCCTCGGTCTCAATGTGCGCCGCCTTCGCCTCAAGCAGGTCGTCCATCGCGTCGCCGTCCATTTTGGCCGTACCGCTGGTACGCCACGTCTGGCCGTAGAGACCCACCATGCCCGTCCTGGCCGCGTCCTCATCGCGCGAGCCGCCGGGAATGAGCACCGATCCGGAGACGAAAGGGAGCTCGTGATCCTCCTGAAGGAAGATCACAATTCCATTCTTCAACTCGATCCGCTCAGGCTCCTGGGGCTTGAACTGGTGCAGTTTGGGGATGGGAATCTTCTCCCAGGGCTTTTCCTGCTGTGCGCTGAGCGCGCCGGGCGCAATGGCGGCAAGAGCCAGGGTGATTCCGAAAAAATTCTTCATGGACAGGCTCTTCATTGCGCGCCTCCGTCTTTTGCCGCGGGGGCTTTCGCTGCCGCCTCGGGAGCTGCCGTATCGATTTCAGCGCTGGTGCGATTGCTGGCCACAAACACCTTGTTGGCGACGCGGCGGATGTCGGCCTTGGTTACCTTGTCCACACGGTCGAGCTGCTGAAATAGCTCGCGCCAATCGCCGTAGCGGGTCTGGTACTCGGCCAGGTCGTTGGCCAGGCCCTGGTTGTCAGCAAGTCCACGCAGCAGGTCGGCGCGTGTGCGCGTCTTGTACATCTGCAGCTCTTCATCGCTGACATCGGCAGTCCTCAGCTTCTCAATCTGCTTGTGAATGCCGTCGCGCATCTCCGCCGGCGTATGGCCTGGAAGCGGGATGGCGCCGAAAACGAACAGGCCGGGATACTTGTCGCCGGGAAAGGGGCTGAACCCCTCGGCGATGGCGGCAATCTGCTGGTCGCGCACCAGGCTGCGATAGAGCCGGGAGACCCGCCCATTCGACAGAATGTCGCTGATGGCGTCATACACCGAGTCGTCGGGATCGTGATAATCGGGCCGGTGGTAGCCCTCGATATAAATCGGCTGGGTCTGCTCGCGAATGACGACCGACTTCTCGGCAAACTGCTTGGGCTCGACGGTGGTCATTTCCTCCGGCCTGGGGCCAGCGGGAACCTTGCTGAAGTACTTCTCCAGCATCGGCATGGCTTCAGACGCTTTCACATCGCCCACCACGGCCACCACAATGTTGGCGCCCACGTAGTACTTCTTGTGGAACTCCATTGCCTCGGTGGCATTGATCTGGCTGACTTCGCTGGGCCAGCCGATTCCGCTGCGACCGTAGTTGTGGGCCACATAGGCTGTGGCCGCAAACTGCTCAAAGAGGCGGCCCTCGGGATTGGAGTCGGTACGCATGCGCCGCTCCTCAATGACCACGTTGCGCTCTTTGTAGAACTCGCGCGGCACCACATCGGAAAGGCGGCCGCTCTCAAGCCAGGCCCAAAGCTCCAGACGATTCTCGGGCATCGACCAGAAGTAGGAGGTATCGTCGAGGCCGGTGGCCGCATTCAGCCCCTCGGCGCCGTTGCGCTCGGCCACGTCTGTGAACTGGTTGGGAACCACAAACTTTTCCGCCTCGGCCTGGGCTGCCAGGAAGGCTTTCTTCAGCTCGGCCAGCTTGTTCTCGTCGCGACCAACTGCCTTCAGGTACTCAGCTTCGTAGGCATCGTTGGCGTCTTCCACCTTGGCCAGCGCCACTTTTTCGGCGGCGTAATCGGTGGTGCCGATCTGGCTGGTTCCCTTGAAGGCCAGGTGCTCAAACATGTGCGCGAGGCCGCTCTCGCCGGAAGGGTCGTTCACGTCGCCGGCGTCGATGAAGGTGGTGTAGCTGAACACCGGCGCATCCGGCCGCTCGCAAAGGATGAGTGTGAGCCCGTTGGGCAACACTTTGGTGGTGATCTTCTGCTCAAAGCTCTTCAGGTCCTGCGCCTGTGCGCCGTAGAGCGCCATCGCCGCCAGCCCGAGGAAGAAGGCCGCGGTTCGCAATCTGATTTGCATCCAATCTCCTTGCGCGAGTGCCGCGAAAGCGCAACATCGCACTCCTTCAAGCTAGTTCCCTAGGCTGGAGGGGGTCAAACGGGCCCCGGACGGCTTTTGGCGTTGGATGCCTCGCATCCGCCGCATTCAATTCTTGGTACCATGGACATTCGATGCCCCTCGGCCAGCCAAATCCGAAACGCAAGAGCCCTGTGCTGCGGGCCGTCATTGAGATTGCGTTCATTGTTTTTCTTTTCTATTCCAACCTCCTCATGGGCGAATTTACAGTCGGCAATGGACGCGGGAAGAGCCTTGCCTTCGCCCTCAACGACATCTTCACGACCACCAACCTCGCCATTGCCCTGATCTCGGCGCTGATTGGCTATGTGGTGTTCGAGTACCTTCGCCGGAAGTTCTAGCGGCGCCCGTCGCCCTGCTTATGCGCAACAAGGAACCGCATGGAGTTCAGGCGCAGATACAAGGTTTGCGCCCGCGTCCTTGACCGCAAGCGCCGCACTTCCGTATGCTGCGAGCGGTTATGCGCAGTGAAGGGCTACGGCTCCAGTCCGCTTGCCCCGCCCGCGTCAGGGAGAGCCCGCATGAGCACGACGTCTTTGGTACGATCTTCCGCACCATCTTCCGCGCTGCCGTTTCTTGTTCGCCGCGCTGCCGTACTGGGTGCGGGAACCATGGGCTCGCGCATCGCCGCGCACCTGGCCAACGCCGGTATTCCGGTTCTGCTTCTTGACATGATTCCGGCAGGCGAAGGCCCGCGCAACAAGCTTGCGGTCTCAGCGATTGAAGCTCTCGGCAAGTCCAGGCCTGCAGCCTTCTATGACGCCTCGCTGGCCGCGCTCGTCAGCCCCGGCAACTTTGACGACGATCTGTCCAAACTCGCCCAGTGCGAGTGGGTCATCGAGGCCGTGGCCGAAAACCTGTCCATCAAGACGGCCCTGCTGGGGCGCGTCGCGCCACATCTTGCGCCGAACGCCGTGCTGACCACGAATACCTCCGGCCTGCCCGTGAAGCAGATTGCCGCGGGCCTTGCCTCGCATCGCGACCGCTTCTTTGGAACGCACTTTTTCAATCCGCCGCGCTACATGCGGCTGCTGGAAGTGATTCCGACCGCCGAGACGGATCCCAAAGTTGTGGCTGGCTTTGCCGCTTTTGCCGACCGCAACCTGGGCAAGCAGGTGGTGATCGCCAACGACACGCCCAACTTTATCGCCAACCGCATCGGCGTCGCCGTCATGTTCAACGCGGCTTCGCTCATGCTGGAAAAGGGCCTGACCATTGAAGAAGTCGACGCTCTTACCGGCCCGGCTCTCGGCTGGCCGCGGACAGGCACCTTCCGTCTGGCGGATATGGTCGGCATCGACATCCTGGCCCATGTGGCGGCGAACTTTCCGCAAGGCGTGGCAGCGGGCGGGTTCTCTGCTGTTCTGGCCGAGATTGTCAAGCGCGGCTGGCTGGGCGACAAGGCCGGCCAGGGGTTCTATAAGAAAAGCCGCGGCGCCGATGGAAAGGATGTACGCCAGGTGCTGGATCTGGCGACCTTTGAGTACCGCGCTTCGGCCAAACCTGCGCTGCCGGCCCTGGAGATGGCAAAAAACGCCGCATCAACCCAGGAAAGGCTGCGTCTGTTGCTGGCCAACGATCCCGCCAAAGATAAGGCCGCCGGATTCCTGTGGCCATTCCTGGCCGCACTGTGGAACTTTGCCGCCGACCGCATTGGCGAAGTGGCAGCCGATGCGGCCTCCATCGATCAAGCGATGAAAGCGGGCTTCAACTGGGAGCTGGGCCCGTTTGAGATGTGGGATGCGGCGGGGGTTGAATCGACCGTTGGCCGCATGAAGGCGCTGGGGATCGCGGTAAGCCCAGTGGTCGATGCGCTGTTGGCTGCCGGTCAGGCGTCGTGGTACGCGCTGGATGGAAGGGAATGCTTCCAGCCGGCAACAAACAAACCGGAGCCGGTTCCCGCGGTTCCCGGCCATGCCAAGGTTGCGGACTTCCGGCGCTCAAACGGCGTGGTCCGCTCGAATGCGGGCGCTTCGCTGATTGATATTGGCGACGGGATCGGCTGTATCGAGCTGCACTCGCTCAAGAACGCCATCGGCGGTGACGTGCTGGCGATGATCTCCGCGGTGCTGAAGCCGGATTCGGACGCGGTGCGCGACTTTGCCGGCTTCGTGATCGCCAGCGACCAGGAAAACTTTTCCGTCGGCGCCAATCTGATGCAACTGCTGCTGGCCGCGCAGGAGGGCGAGTGGGACGAGCTGGCCGGCGTGATTCACAACTTCCAGCAGATGACCGCTGCGATCAAGTTCTGCCCGCGGCCGGTGGTAGCTGCGCCATTTGGCCTCACCCTCGGCGGCGGCGCGGAGATCTGCCTGCACGCCACGCGCCGCCAGCCCCACGCCGAGACCTACATCGGCCTGGTGGAGGCAGGCGTCGGTCTGATTCCTGCCGGTGGGGGCACCAAGGAGATGCTGCTGCGCGCCGTGGACGCTGCTGCCGCCCTCGCACCGCCCGATCCCAGGGACCCGCCCTCGCGCTTTGCGCAATCCGCTGAGATGAATACGGCGCTGCGCAAAGTGTTTGAAACCATTGCGCTTGCCAAGGTTTCAACGTCGGCAGCCGAAGCCCGGCCGCTGGGCATGCTTGCGCCCTCCGACCGCATCACCCTGAACCGCGAGCGGCTGCTGCAGGATGCCAAGGCACAGGCGACCACGCTGGCCCAAATTGGCTACACCGCTCCGCAGCCGCGCACCCAGGTGCCGGCTCCTGGAACGGCGGCGCTGGCGGCACTTGAGACAGGCGCATGTCTCATGGGCGAGGCCGGTTACGCATCCGAGCACGACCAGAAGGTGGCGAAATGGGTGGCCTACATCCTGGCCGGAGGGTGCGTGACGGCGGGCGCGCTGGTGACCGAGCAGTATTTGCTGGACCTGGAGCGGGAGGCGTTTCTCTCCCTGTGCGGCGAACGCAAGACGCAGGAGCGGATCGCATTTACGCTGAAGACCGGCAAGCCGCTGCGGAATTAATCATGAAAGTTCGATTCATTCCGCTGGTGGTTGTGTCTCTTGCGTTGGGAATCTACCCGGCCTTGAGCCAGAACGCCCTCAGTCCGCAGCAGCCTCGCGTGGCTGAGCTGAATGAGTCCGGCCAGGTTGCATTTGGCGGCCATTCGACACCGTATCTCATTCGCCATCTGCCGGTTAGCTCGTTTCCTGACCTGCCCCGGGCGGTACAGGCCACGCTCAACCAGCGCGGCTGCCTGATTCCACAAACCTACGAGGCGCACCATCCGGAGAACGTGGTCCACGCCAGCCTGGAGCGGGCCGGGTCCTCGGATTGGGCGGTGCTCTGCTCGGTTGAGGGAACGGTGTCGCTGCTGGTCTTTTTCAGCGGCAACTCAGCACAGCCTCTGGTGCTGTCCTCGGCGCCGGAGACGCAGCGGCTGCAGACTCACCCATCAAGCAGCGCTCTCGGATTCAATTGGGGCATCGATCCCGCCTCACCGGAGCAGATTCACGAAGCCCAGATCGGCCTTGCGCCTCGCCCGGCCAAGCTGGACCACGATGCCCTGGCCGATTCGGTCATCGACCAGAAAACCATCTACCATTTCTATTTAAGGAATGCCTGGATTTTGCTGGAAATGCCGGAGTAGGTCATTGCGGGGCAAGAAATGGACCAACCATCGCCCCGATCGTCAAGGAGCAACACCATGCAGGAAGCCGTTCTCGTCAGCGCCGTTCGTACCCCCGTTGGCCGCGCCCCCAAGGGCGCTCTCTCCACCATCCGCCCCGATGACCTGGCCGCAACTGCGATCAACGGGGCTTTGGACAAGCTTCCGGCGCTCGACCGCGCTGAAGTCGAAGACGTGATCCTCGGCTGCGCCCAGCCGGAGGGCGAGCAGGGGTGGGATGTGGCCCGCTGGGCCGTGCTGCGCGCCGGGCTTCCGGTCGAGGTTCCCGGCGTGACCGTCAACCGGCTTTGCTCTTCCGGCCTGGAGGCGATCGCCCTGGCCGATCTGCGCATCCGGTCAGGGGGTGATCGAGTGGTGATCGCCGGCGGCACGGAGACCATGAGTCTGCTCCCGTTTGGCGGACTCAAACCCAGCCCCAACCCGTACATGGCCGAGCATTACCCGGCCTCGCTGCTGACCATGGGCCTGACCGCCGAACGCGTCGCTCGCCATTACAACGTTTCGCGCGAAGATCAGGACGCTTTTGCCCTGGCCAGTCACCAGAAGGCCATCGCCGCACAGGCTGCCGGACGCTTCACGGACGAACTGATCCCGGTTACGGTCACAACCTCGGTTCCCGGTTCAAAGGCCGGCAAGCCGGTGGTCACGGAGGCAGTATTTTCCGCGGACGAAGGCCCCCGCGCAGACACCTCTGCCGAAGCCTTGGGCAAACTCAAGCCCGCATTCCACGCCAAGGGAACCGTCACCGCCGGCAACTCATCGCAGACCTCTGACGGCGCTGCTGCGACGGTTCTCATGGATGCAGCCCGCGCTCAGGAGCTGGGCATCCAGCCGCTGGGCCGCCTGGTGGCCTACGCCGCCACCGGCTGCCTGCCGGAGGAGATGGGCATTGGCCCGGTCACGGCAATTCCCAAGGCTCTTAAAAAGGCCGGCCTGACCATCGACCAGATCGGGCTCATTGAACTGAACGAAGCCTTCGCCGCACAGGTGCTCGCCGTCTTGCGCGAACTGGCTAAGAATGGCTTTGAGATCGATCCGGCGCGAGTGAACGTGAACGGCGGGGCCATTGCGCTCGGCCATCCGCTGGGCTGCACGGGCGCCAAGCTGACTGCGACGCTGCTCCACGAGATGCGCCGCCGCCAGGTCCGCTACGGCATGGTCACTATGTGCGTCGGAGGAGGCATGGGCGCGGCGGGCATCTTTGAGCTGCTGTAGAAGTCCATCAGCATTCAAGGTTTTTGGTTGACTTTGCGCAGGCTTGTCCCTAACATGAGGGCCAAATCACTCCATCATGAAAGCCGGTAAGCAATGCAATCTTGGATCAAGATCTCCAGGCTGCTCACTGTGTTTGCTCTCTTCAGCCCACTTGCAGCTTCCGCTGAATACGCGGCAGATCCAGCGGGTTGTGCCTGTTGCGGCACCTTCTTTTTCATCCCACTCGTTTTTCTGGCATTGAGCATTGCGCTGCTGGTGTGGGTGGCACGTGACGCCAAGGCGCGCGGCATGGACTCCGCAGTGCTGTGGATGCTGCTAGTCTTCTTCCTGAACGTGCTTGGCCTGGTGATTTATCTGCTGGCCCGCCCGCAGGGAATCACTGTGCCATGCCCGAACTGCGGCAATAGCCGCCTGCAGTCCAGCTTGAGATGCCCTCATTGCGGACTCGGCTCCTAAAGCCTGAAACCTGGCTGGCGGCCATTTTGGTGCTGGTCCTGCTCGCCGGGATCGACGCGCTGCGGCCGCCGCAGAGCCAGGTGAGCGTGCGCTTGTTTGCCGCTTCCGTGCGCGGCTACCACAGCTACATTCACCCGGTGACGGGGCGGTTCATTCGCTGCCACTACACGCCTACCTGCTCAGAGTATTCAGTTGAGGCAGTGCGCAAATACGGAATCGCCAAAGGCGGATGGATGGGCGTGCGCCGCGTGCTCTCATGCCGGTCAAGCATTCCCATGGGCACGCGAGACCCGGTGCCGTAAGAGAGTGCGAAGGCTCTTCTGCCGGAAAAACAGAAACGGCCAAGGTTGCCCCTGGCCGTTCATGCTCAAATCAGATTTGTCTCAGATCGATCCAACTACGCCTTGGCCAGAACCAGGGCCTTCAGCCGCGCATTCAGGCGGCTCTTGTAGCGGGAAACGGTGTTGTCGTGCAGGATGCCCTTCTGCACGCTCTTGTCGAGGGTGGAGACGGTCTCACGATACTGCGTCTGGGCTTCCTTCACATCGCCCTTGACGAGAGCCTCACGCAGAGCCCGCAGGCTGGTGCGCACGCGGCTGCGGTTGGCGCGGTTCACTTCAGTGCGTGTCACGGTTTGGCGGGCACGCTTCAGCGACGATACATGGTTTGCCATTATTGTTCCTTAATCTCTCAGAAAGTGATGCGGGCCAGAATGCAAGCCAAGCCGCATCCCTCGCAATTACTTAGTCTACGGGAAACCGGGCTGTGGGTCAATGCTTTTGTCCCGGCGGTCAAGTTTCGGGGTAAACCCAAGCTCCAATCCGTTTTGATGGTCTGCAAGCCGGAGTTCTGGAAGGGGCGGCAAGATCGTGCGCTTTGTGAACGCCTGCACCTGACGGCTTGAATTGGTGTCAGGAGGGTGATCCTTGAAGCAACCTCCATGTAGTTATCGAGGGTGTCTATTCCGGCGTGACGCGCCGTGTTCTTGTTCAGCGCGCAAACATTCATATTCCGAGTTGCGGCAATTCCGACGAATCGTCAGTTTGTGATGGTGATGCTGACCGTGGTTGAATTTGCCGCAAGGTAGTTCATACTCCCGCCGTGGCGTGATGCGTTGCCTGCCGACAGCAAGCTTGGTTGCCGCGAGCATGCATCGGCACCGAATCCGTCACTTACAAGCAGCTTGTTGCCATGCCGGGGGCAGCTTGATATTCATCTTCCAGAAAAACAGGCGCCAGCTACTAAAGCGGCGCATGTTGGCGGCCGTCGTAGGCTCCCAGGGTCATATTGGATTGAATTACGCACGAAGCGTAATACCACCCTGCATGCAGTCATGTAAGAACCATATAGACCTTCGCCGGCGTCGGTGGAAGATAGAAAGAAAGCCAGCGCCGGCCAGTTGGACGTTCCTAGTTGCCGAACAATGAATGGTTACTCCGTGACGGAGCGGGCAATTAAGATGATCTACTGAATGCAAGCGCGGCGTCTGCGTGAATGGTTGGGAGTCCAAGGCGATGATGGTTCTGTTCGCATTCCTGGCGATGTCCTCAATGGCTGCGATCCCACTCGCCGTTCAGGAGACGGCTGCGCCTGCCGCAAGCATGTTTGAGCAGGCCCATGCGCTGGTTGAAGCACACCAGTTGCAGAAGGCGAACGAACTGCTTTCTGAATTGGTGCGCCAGGACCCAGTCAACGAGAGGGCGTTGATAGAACTCGGCCAGGTGCAACTGGCGCAGGGATTGAGCGACGATGCTCTGCAGTCGTTTGAAGCGGCTCTCAATCGCGATCGAACTTCAGTGGCTGCGCGCGATGGAGAAGTGAAGGCGGCGACGTCGGCGGCTCTTGCCGATCGCAATGCAGGCGCAAACGATAGTGCCCTGGTTTACCTTGTTCGAGCCAGAAAATTTGTTCCTGACTCCCCGGAGTTGCTGCTTGATTTTGGCGTGCAGGCTGAGAGCATGCGTATTTACAGCGATGCCGACGCCGCGCTGACCCAGGCGCACCAGCTTGCGCCCGATGATACGAAAATCCTGTATGCTCTGGCACGTGTGCAGTTGGACGAGCAGAAGATGCCGGAAGCTGAAGCCAATCTGCGAGCCTATCTGAAGGTGCGGGCGGAGGATGCAACCGCGCATTACGGCCTTGGACGCCTGCTGCACATGCTGTTGCGGAACGATGAAGCGAAAGCCGAGCTTCAAGAGTCGATTGCGTTGCGGCCGGTTCAGAGCGGTTCCTATTACGAGTTAGGCGAGGTTGCGCTTGAACAAAACGAGATCAACGAGGCAAAGAGCAATTACGAAAAAGTGCTTGCTGTTGCGCCGCACCATGGTGGCGCTCTGACCGGAATGGGTGTTCTGGCGTATCGAGCAAAGGACTACGTGGCCGCGGAAGGGTATCTGAAAAGCGCCGTTTTGTATGCATCCGATTTTTCCGAGGCGCATCACTATTACGCGCTTGTGCTGGCCCGCCTGGGGCGACCGGTCGAGTCGAAGAGGGAAGCGGACATTGCCACGAGCCTGAACGAACAGCAGACCAGGACAAGCCGCGGCAACTTCCTTACCGTAATCCCATAGAGAGTGTTCGCTTGCGAATCTGTGTGGTTGCAAGATGCGTCTTTTCGTTGGCGGCGAGAGTTCAAGGGAACATGGTCGAACGCAATTGAGCGGCGGAGGCTACAATTTGAAGCGGAATCGCGAAGCGAACGAATTTCACCACCGAGAGCACGACTTGAAAGGCCTCGTACAAGGATGAGGAGAAACCGGGCAATCATATGTGTGCTGCTTGGATTGACCGTTGGGTGCGGTCACACACGTCCTCCAACCATCATGGTCATCACGCCCACAGGCGGACTGGAATACTGGGAGAGCTTTGACCACGAGATCAAGGCAGATGCAGCTTCGGCAGGTATTCATGCAGAACTTGCCGCTCCACAATCGATGACCGATTACACTGAGCAGGTGCAGATGGTGGAGAATGCGATCTCCATGCATGTGCAGGGAATCATTGTCTCGCCCTCTCACCAGTTAGTGCTGACTTCTGTATTGCAAAAGGCGGTACGGGCGAATATTCCAGTTGTGATTGTGGGTTCGCCTGTGGCCCTTCCGGCCAAGGATTTCACGGCCTTCATCAGCTGGGATAAGGTTGAAGCGGGCAGGCTGGCCGCACGGCGCATGGTTTGGCTGCTCGGTGGTAAAGGGGAAGTAGGCATCGTTGGAGTCAGCCCGACGGTGGAGGAGAGTTCTCTGATTGAAAAGGCCTTTGCAGAGGAGATTGCGAAGGCGCCGCGGGTGACGCTGGTCAGCGTAAAGTACGGGCTTTCTGACTGGGCAAGAGGCCGCCAGGCAGTATTGGACCTGGTTGCGGAGCATCCGAACATCAAAGGCATCTTCACATCCGACGAGTTTTCCACGCACGCGGCTGCCTATGCGTTTGACCACGAGCCGCGGAAGCGCCCCCTGCTGATCGGCGTCTCCGATGAGTTGAACGAACTGTGGGGACTGCGCGACGGAAGAATCGATGCGTTGGTCGTCAGCGATCCTCGCGAGCTTGGCTCTCGTGCCATGCAGGCAATGCGCGCTAAGCTCTCCGGAGCTGACGTGAGTGCTTATTCAACGCAACTCCCGGTCCATATCATCGACAAGGACTCGATCGCGGGAGACCCGATTGCAAGCGTGCTGATGAAGGGCGGGAACTAGAGCGTAGCCATCGTCTCCGCGGCTCAATTGGGCTCGATCTTCACATTGCGCCACGACGCCTGAGCATAGAAGGAGCGCAGTCCGGCAACCCCTTCTTTGAGGCATTGATTGTCCTGGTGCTCAATGCGCGTCGGCAGGCCGTTTCCTTCCGGTGTCACCGTCACTGTGAGTTTGCAGCCCTGAGCCGACAGTTCCAAGTGATACCAGCTTCCCACCGAAACCGGAGCAGCGAGCTTGACGTTCTCCAGTTGATGCCAGTCGTAGGAGGCACGTCCGAGGACCACCGTCTGTTCGTCGGGCCGCAGTCCCGCGTAGTATCCCTGGTAGGAGTCCACACCTTGTGCGGGGTCGGTGGTCCGGATCACGACGCCCGCGTCTCCGTAATGCGTTTCAGGAAACAGCAGGTCGAAGCGGATGTCGGCAGAGATGTGGTAATTGGTGCCTTGCGCGTGCTGGGCAATCAGCATATCGCCACGGCCGTAGTTTGAATTGGAGAGGATGCCGTTGTTTTCGGTCCAGCGGCCGCTTATCAACTGCCATCCGTCCATGCGTTCGTAGCGGCTGCTGGTGGTTTTGCCCGAGCCCAGCCGGAAGGCCACGAGGAGGCCCGCGGTCAGGGCCAGCCCGAGAGCGACGGCGATAAGAGTTCTCAGTCCGATCCTGGACAGTTTTTGCATCGGTAACGTATTCCCCATCGGTAGCGAATCAATTATAGTGAGGTTGCTTTGCTGACGCGATTCATTCTCCAATCGGCTGTGCGAGTTGGTTGCTTTGGCCGGAAGGCGTCGGGGCTTGACCTCATCTGTCTCGCAATGATCCTGTTGTGGGCGCCGGTTATGACGGCGCAGCACGGCACGCCGCGCCTTCAGTCTATTGAATCGGCAATTCAGGCTGCGGGCTATTCCACGCGCCCTGTGCCGGTGGTTGTTCGCGGCATCGTCGTCCTCAATCGGAGGCAAATGGTGATCGAGGACAGGACAGGTGCGACTGAAGTGAAGCCGCTCCAGGCTGAACAGATCGCACTCGGAGATGAGGTAGAGGTCGGCGGACAGATGACTCTTGCTCCTCAGCCGCTGGTGCAGCAGGGACAGGTGCGCAGGCTGTGGGGAGGGTCGATGCCCTTGCCGCTTTCAATCACGCCTGACCAGGCCGCGGATGGGGAGAACGAACTCTACCTGGTACAAATGGTCGCTGAACTGTTGGATTTTGCTCCGGCGGGCCTGACGGGCGTCCGGCTGAGTCTTCGCGGCGGCCACCAGACTTTCTCTGCTGTGCTGCCCAACGATAGCCCGGACGGAGAATTGACCAAGAAGTCAATGCAGGCCGGTGCGACGTTGCGGCTCACGGGCATCCTTGAGGTAAACCACGGAATCAACGCGGACCATGGCGATGCATTTACGCTGCAACTGCGCACGTTGGAAGATATTGAGCTTGTCGAAGCTCCGTCCTGGTGGACCGAGGCGCACCTGATGATGTTGGGCGGAATCGGGATCATCCTGGTTCTCATCGCCATCAACGGCTATCATCGCATCAAGCATTCGCGCTATCGCGCAGTTGCCGAGGAGCGCGCCAGCATTGCGCGGGATCTTCACGACACCGTGGCTCAGGGATATGCGGGAATCACACTACAGCTTGAGGCCGCACAGCAGATGATCAGCCGCGACCCCGATCGGGCCGGTGCGCTCTTGAATGAGGCCTTGCAGCTTGTACGCCACAGCCGCGACGAATCCCACCTGTCGATCGATGTTCTGCGCTCCCTCTCGCGCAACGATCGGCTGGAAGTTCTCATCGCCCATTGCATTCTGCAGTTGCGGATGGCGTCCGGCGCCAGCATCGAGCAGCATGTTACCGGGGAACCCGCGGCTCTCTCCTACAATGTAGTCAACAACCTGTTTCGCATCGCACAAGAGGCAGTTGCCAATGCAGTTCATCATGCCGGCGCAGAGCGAATCGAAGTGCGCGTTGGTTATCGCAAGGAAGAAGTTCTGCTCGAAGTTGAAGACAATGGGAAGGGCTTCGACCCGGGGAGTATTCCAGGACCGGACGATGGCCACTTTGGCTTGACCGGGATGCGCGAACGCTGCACTGCCATCAATTCGAAGTTTGAACTTGTGTCCGCATCCAGCGGTACGTTGATCCGCGTGAGGGTTCCCCTATGACGATGCAAAGATTTGTACTCAACGCCGGTATCCAGACGGCAGATCTCCAATCTGGCTCAAGGACCATACGCATTCTGGTTGCCGACGATCACCTCGTCTACCGTATCGGGATTCGCAGCATGATTGGGTCCGAGCCGGGCTTCGCTGTTGTTGGTGAGGCCTCGGATGGCGTGGAGGCAATCGAATCGTACCGAAGGCTGAGGCCGGATGTACTACTACTCGATCTGCGCATGCCGCAAAAAGGCGGAGTCGAAGTCGTGCAGGCCATTCGCAGGGAATTCAACACAGCGCGCATCCTCATCGTCACCAGCTACCAGACCGAAGAAGAGATATTCCAGGTTTTGCAGGCCGGAGCTCTCGGATACATCCTGAAGGATTTAGGGCGCGAAGCGCTGATTGAGGCCATCAGGGCAGTTTGTGCGGGCAAGCGTTGGATGTCGTCCGCAATCGAGAGACAGTTCGCAGATCGCAGGCTGCGTCAACCGCTGACAGGGCGCGAGATGGAAGTGCTCAAGCTGCTGGCGCGCGGTTTGACAAACCGGGAGATTGCGCAGGTCTTTTGCATTTCCGCGAGCACGGTCAAGAATCACGTGAACAGCCTTCTGACGAAGCTGGAGGTCGCGGACCGCACGGAGGCCGTCAGTTTCTGTCTTTCGCGCGGATTGATCCAGACCGAGGACCTTTGAAGGCGCCCCGCATGCCCGCAGCCCATTGAATCGATCTCGGATTGGACGGGCGCAAGATCCTCTCTTGCCATCACAGTCCCTGCGCAGATTGGCCGTTGGCGCCGTCGCCCATTGCCGGGTGACGCAGCCATCCTGAAATTGACCGCCGACAATTTACTCCCATTCTTTTGTTGTTGTCAATAGGTATTAGCGCTCACGCGAAGGGTATACGTTTCCCAATACTGTTCCTCGTGCAATCGAATGTAAAGGTTTCCAGCAGCCCTGGATTCAACAGGATTCCAGGGTCAGCAAAAAAGACTAGGATGGCCGCGCATTTGAATGAGGTTCAGGAGGCAAGGCATGAAGGTGAAGTCGTGCGTTTGGAGATGGTGCGCTGTACTGTTGTCGATCGTGTTCTTAGGAACGGTTCTACAGGCACAGTCAGTGCATGGAACACTCGCCGGAGTCGTATCGGATACAACCGGTGCGGTGATCGCGGGCGCAAAGGTTGACATTGTCAACATGAGTACGGCCGCGGCTTACAACACGAAGACGACTTCCGTCGGCGTGTTTCGATTTGAAGATGTTGCCCTTGGCGAGTACACAATCACGGTAACCTCTCCTGGATTCAAAACCGCTCTGACCAAGGGCGTTCTGGTGCAGATTGGAACCGTTTCTTCGATTACGATCACGCTTCAAACCGGCGCGGCTTCAGAACAAGTCACGGTAAACAGCGAGGGACCGACGATCGAGACCGATTCCTCCGATATCGGCGGCGTCATCAGTGAAAAACAGATTGTGGATCTGCCGCTCGCTCTGGGCGGCGTTGGCGCAATGCGCGCGAACGAGGCATTTATCTTCCTGCAACCTGCAACCACGGGTCCCGGAACCGCCAACAGCAACAACGGCATCTTCCTTTCGAAGATTGCCGGCGGCCAGAACTACGGCAACGAAGTGCTGATTGACGGCGCCAGCCAGCAGCGCAGTGAGAACGGTTCTTCATTCGATGAAGAAGCCCCCTCCGTCGAGGCACTGCAGGAATTCAAGGTGACCACATCCCTGCCAGAAGCCGAATTTGGCCGCACCACAGGTGGCGTTGAGGACTTTGTCACCAAGAGCGGAACCAACGAATACCACGGCACCGGCTACGAGCTTTATCGCGATACATCCCTGGATGCCAACACCTTCTTCAACAAGGGATATCGCGCATTTCGTTGCTCGGGAGCGAATGATACGCCGGCCTGCAAGGCCGGATACACCACGCCAGTGGACCACAAGAACGATTTCGGCGGGACATTCGGCGGCCCTGTCTGGATTCCGAAGCTCTTCAACGGCCACGATAAGACCTTCTTCTTCTTCTCGTGGGAAGAATTGAAATTTGCTCTCGGCGGAACGCAGACTTCGACAGTGCCGACCCTCGCGGAACGTGACGGCAACGGAAACGGATACGATTTCAGCGATCGCCTCACCACGAATAAGTCCGGGGTCAATCCCTGCGATGGGTCGAATATCTACAACGGTGAGATTTTCGATCCGACGACCACCAAGACGGTGAATCTGCCTGGCGGGGGTACCGCGGAATGCCGCACTGCCTTTGCTGGTAACGTGGTTCCGGCCGGCCGCATCAGCACAGTCGCCAAGGCACTGCTGGGGTACTATCCTCAACCCACCAACACCCAGGTCTTCAGCAACTACACGCAGAAGGCGACAGCGCCGATTACCAACTCGACATACACCATTCGCATCGACCAGAATCTCAGCGACAAACTGAAGCTGTGGGGATCGTACAGCACTCGCGAGAACGATTTGTTTACGGGTGGAATTCCCAACCTTCCTTCGCCGGTAAGCACCGTCGGCTGGTGGCAGAACTTCACCACCCATTTCTTCCGCGTGGGCATGGACTACTCAATCAAGCCAAACCTGCTGAACTACTTCGTCCTCGGCACCAACCGCAGCAACAGCCAGAACTACTCCCAGGCCGTATCCATCGGCAAGGATTGGTCGCAACTGGTGGGCCTCAGCAACACCGGCGGCTCGAATTTCCCGTTGATCAGCACGGGTGACGCCCAGGTGGGATTGGGATTTGGCAACAATGGCGATAACGTGGACAACGGACTTCGCCTGAACGATGCCATTGTATGGACGCATGGGCGCCATAACATCAAGATCGGCGGGGATGTGCGTTTTACACAGTACTCGCCCATTAACGGAAGAAACGAGTACATCGACTTCAGCGGCAACGAGACGGCAGGAGCCATCGCGCAGGGCGGCGGCCTCGGCTTTGCCAGCCTTATCCTTGGCGAAGCGGACAACGGTGGCACCAACGTGGTGCTTCGAGGCCAGCGCTGGACCTCCTGGTACTATGCGGTCTTCGCACAAGACGATTTCAAACTCACTCCCACGCTCACCCTCAACCTCGGCCTGCGCTACGACGTGGACGTGCCGCGGAAAGAGGCGCACAACGACACGTCAGACTTCAGCCCGACCGCGATGGACCCGGAATTAGGCGTTCCCGGCGCCCTGGTCTTTGGCGATAAATGCAACTGCAACACGCGGTGGGCGAATACCTGGCTAAAGGATTTTGCCCCGCGCGTCGGCTTCGCCTGGTCGCCGGAAGTTCTGCACCACAAAACGGTGATTCGCGGCGGCGGGGGCATCATCTATGGACCGCTGGTCTATGGCGACTTTGGCGGAAGCATGGTTAACGGTTATACCGCCAATCCGAACGCGCCGAGCCACAACGGGTTCGATCCCTCCTTCGAGATCGATAACGGCATGCCGGCATTCACGCCTCCTCCGGATGAAGATCCCGGCTACTTTAACGGCACCTATTTGCCCGGGTCCTACATCAAACCGTCCGCGGGCCGGCCTGCCACGGTCTACAACTGGAATCTGGAAGTTCAGCACCAGTTGGCCGACGATTTATTGCTGACCGTTGGTTACGTCGGCAACCACGCAACCGACCTTGATTCCAACCTGCTCAATCCGAACAACATGCCTAAGAGCGATTTTGCGCTGGGCAATGCGCTCTACCAGCCTTTCATCGGCAATACGGCGGGTGTGGCGCTTCCGTTCCCGAAGTTCCTGCAGAACTGGGGTGGCAATCCTGCGCTGCAGTCGGCGCTCCGGCCGTTCCCGCAGTATGACTTCATTGACCAGGGATGCTGCCTTGAAAACGTGGGCATGTCGAGCTTCAACGCTCTCATTGTCAGCGTAACGCGGCACTTCCACCAGGGCGTGAACCTGCAAGGTTCTTACACCTTCGGCAAGACATTTACCGATGCGGACAGTGCGCTGCCGAACAACGGCGTGGGCGTTTCTCAGGATACGGACACCGACAATCTGCATCATGAGAAAGCTATCTCCGCGCAGGATCTTCGGCACATTGTTGTTCTCAGCGGTCTGTATGAGCTGCCCTTCGGAAGTGGGAAGAAATACTTCAATCACGGGCTCATGTCGGAGGTCGTTGGAGGCTGGGAGGTGGGAAGCGTGCAGCGTTTCCAGTCCGGCCAGCCACTTTCCTTCGGTTGCGGCTGGGGAATTCCCGGATTCCAGAACTGCATCCGGTTCAGCACTTATAACGGAAACTCGTTGAAGAGCGCGGCGTATAGTCGTGGATCGAAGCACGTCAATCCGTTCTTTAACCCGCTGCCGAATGGGTCACTCGATGTGAATTCAAATACGATGTTCAACCTGGAGTACAGCAACTCGATGAATTTGGCAGGTGGGACAAATCCCGGTTACGGCCAGAAAATCGGATTTTACGACCGGAACAACAACTACAACCGTGACTGCGTGCAGGCCTCTGGTTCCGATTGCAACGGCGCGCCTGACCAGCCTTACCAGTTTGGCGTCGGCATACCACGCACCACAAGCGCGGTGCGCACGCCGCCGTACTTCAACAACGACCTGAGCATCATCAAGAAGTTCCCGTTGTATGAAAGGTACACGCTCAGCTTCAAGGTGGAGTTGCTGAATACATTCAATGAGCATACGTTCAGCATTCCTGATCTGCAGCCGTACGATAACAGCTCTTTCGGCGTTCCGAATGGCACAGTCAACACGCCGAGGAACATGCAGCTCACGGCGCGGTTCACTTTCTAACCCGTCGATGATCCTCCAGGGCTGTTTAACCAGGGGATACGGGGTTCTCCCTGTATCCCCTCCTTTTTCTGTAGACTATTCGCTGCAAGGTTGCGCCTCGCAAGGGTCGAGGCATCAACGGCGGCGGCTCCGAGCGGCGCATTCCTTGTTCAAGGTTAGGGCTCTTGACAGGAACAAGGAGGAATTCGAATGACGAAACCGGGCGCGCTGCTGATTGCATGTTTTGTGTTATCGCTTCCCGTTTGCTTTGCACAGGCAGGGATGGATCCATCGACCCAACCTGCCGGAGATGCGCTGCAAAAAGGGGGAGAGGCGATGCAGGCCGGCAAATTCGTCGATGCGGAGAAGTGGTTTTCGGTCGCCGTCAAGGCAAATCCCGAAGACGCTGACGCCCGCATGGAACTTGGTGTTGCGGAACTTCGCGTTGGTAAGGCGAAGGAAGCAACCGATATGTTGCATGAGGCCATTGCGCGGAACCCTCAGATGCTGGGGGCAAACCTTTTTCTCGGCATCGCCTATACGCAGATGCATCTGCTCGATGAGGGCATTGCCGCGCTGAGCCGCGAGATCGAACTGAATCCAAAGAACGCGCAGGCGCAGATGTGGCTTGGCGTGGTGGAACTTCAAGCAGGACACCCGGAGAAAGCCACCGACCCACTTGATCGTGCGGCTGAACTGGAACCGAACAATCTCAACATTCTCGACTACCGGGGCAAGGCGCACGACGATGTGGCATTCGACAGCTATGCGCGTATGGCAACCATCGATCCGCACTCCTGGCACGTGCATAAGGTTCAGGCCGAGTTCTATAGCCATGAGAAGCAGTACAAGCTCGCCATTTCAGAATATCTTGAAGCGATCAGGCTGACGCCCGGCAACTCCGATCTCTACGAGGAATTGGGCGACACTTATCGCCAGGCCGCCAATATCGATCTTGCTCAGCAAGCGTACAGCAAAGAGCTGGAACTGAGCCCTAACAATCCGATCGCCATGTACAACCTGGGCCAGATCGATATTGAGACCGGAAACGCCGCGAAGGGCCTTGAGTTATTGCGTACGGTGACGGCGAACTACCAGAATTCGCCGGCGACTTACTTCTATCTGGGGTTGGGAGAGTTCGAAACGGGTGACACCGCGGGAGGCGCTGCCGCCATGGAGAGAGCCCTGGGCATGCACCCGGACGCGAATCTCTCACCGCGCATTGAGTATGAACTTTCACGCATCTATCGGAAGCTAGGACGAATTGCAGATTCCGAACAAGCCATTCACGAATACACGCGCATCAGGGCCATGAACGCGAAACAAAATCCTGATGTGGAGAAGAATGCAACTGAAGGGCCAGGAGCCGGTGCGGCTGCGGCTCCGAAGCTGCAAGACAAAAACTAAGCGCAGTCGCCGATGCAATCGAGGACTGAATGACCGCGCAAACCATGACAAGGCAAGACGTCATTCGTATAAAAGGATGCATTCATGCGCGGTTATTACTCAACGCTTTCGGCGGCGTTCCTGCTTGTCGCCGTTGGTGTCCTTGCCGGCTGCTCCAGTGGCGGAGGCGGTACATCCAACACACAGCCGAGCGCCAGTGCCACTTCGCTGTCGTTGTCCAGTTCGTCAATCAACACAGGAGCCTCAGAAACGCTGACCGCGACCGTGAAATCCGCGGGAGTAAGCGTAACTGGCGGATCGGTGACATTCCTCGATGGATCGACGAGCCTGGGCGTTGCTGCATTGAACAGTTCGGGGCAAGCCACCTATAGCAGCACGACGTTCGCTGCCGGCACGCATAGCCTCACCGCCAACTACGGCGGGGATACTTCTTACCTGGCTTCCACCTCCAGCGCGTCGACCCTCACTGTGACGGTGCCAACCCTGCAAAGCACGCTGACTCTCACTACGTCCGCAGCCACATCGACGCAGGGCCTACCGCTTGAGCTCGTTGCAACGGCAGCCGCGGGAGCGGCCCCCGGTCCTGCCGCGCCAACCGGGACAGTCACATTTACGGATGGCACAACTACGCTTGGCACAGCCTCGCTGGATCCCACAGGCGTTGCCAATTTCACTTCAACGTTGTTGCCTGTTGGAACCAACTCGATCGCAGCTAGCTATAGCGGGGATACAAACTACAGCTCGGCCACAGCGACGGCTGTGAGTGTGAGCATCAAAGCCTCGGCTTCATCGACGTATACCAATCCGCTCACGCTCAACGTGACCAACTCGCAAACAGCGGTCAGCTGTGCCGACCCGGCAATTTACAAGTATCAAAAGAGCGGGACGGATACGTGGTATCTCTACTGCACCAGCGACGCTCTCTATGCAGGCGATCCGAATCCGCACTACATTAACATTTTTCAGTCATCGAATCTGGCGGACTGGACCTATGTGGGCAATGCATTTGCAGGCTTGCCTTCATGGGCAAATGTGAACGGTGCGGCGCTTTGGGCGCCAGCCATCAAGTACATCGGCGGCCAATACCTGCTTTACTACGCGACCCCGGCAACGAGCCTCGCAGGCGGTGCTTCTGCCGTAGGCGTTGGTACCAGTGCAAGTCCTGCCGGCCCGTTTGTCGACTCCGGAACCCCGGTTGTCGAGCCTGAGGTAGCCACAAACTGCTGTGGTGGCGCGTACCGGTCCACCATCGACCCGGATGAAATTCAGGATGCCTCAGGTCAACGGTGGCTTCTTTTTGGAAGCTTCACTGGGGGCATCTTTGTCCGTCAACTCTCCGCGGATGGTCTCACCTCGAACGCAGCCACAGAAGCGCAGATAGCGATGGACAATCGCTATGAGGGTGGCAACTGGTGGTATGAGAACGGCTACTACTACCTGTTCGCTTCATCCACCAACTGCTGTAACGGGCCGCTCAGCGGATATGGCGTTTTCGTTGGCCGCGCCACAACCCCAGTGGGACCGTATCTCGACGGACAAGGCATCTCCATGACTGCGACCAACGTGGGTGGAACGCCGGTGATCAGAATGAATGGCAATAACGTCATTGGTCCCGGCGGGAACGTGATCTTCACGGATGAGTCCGGCCAGACTTACATTTTGTATCACGGAATCCTGAGCGCCAGCCCCTATTACCCGGGCAATGCTGGCTACACGGCCAGGCCTGGATTCATCGACGCGATCGACTGGGTGAACGGGTGGCCCGTCGCTCGCGGCGGCTTTGGTCCTTCCGATGTTGCCGCGCCGCAGCCGCTTCCTGCTTCGCAACCAGGTGGCGCCAACACTTATGTAACCGCATTGGCAACGGAGGATGCTCCTCGTTCGGAAATCACGGCGCTGTCTGATTCTTTCGCCAGCACTACATTGAGCCCGCAATGGTCTTCTATCCATGGCATGCCGCCGTACACCCTCACGGGCACTGGCTATCAAGTACAGACCGTTGGATACGATACCACCAATGCCATGGCGAATGTTCCTTTGCTTGCCGAGAGCGCGCCTCCCGGCGATTACATGGTGGAAACAGAGTTGACCATCAATCTGCCCACCACGGGAGCGAATGCGGACTATGCACAGGCCGGCCTGCTCATCTACGGAGATGACAATGATTACATCCGCCTGGACATGTTTTCAAATAGCGACACCCGTCAGATTGAATTCATCAAGCAGGAGACTCCGCCGGCTTCCGGTTATCCAACGTGGGGCGCCACTGATCTTGGCCCTTCGGTAATCACCACAACAGTGAATTCCTGGCTGCGGATCGTGAAGAGAAATGTGAATGGCCACGCGTATTACACGGCCTATAGCAGTAACGACGATGTTAACTGGACCCAGAGTGGAACCTGGGTGCACTCGCTGGGGACATCTGAGAAGATCTGCATCTACGCGGGAAATCTTGCCGGGTACACGGCCAACTTCGACTATGTGCATGTTTCAACCGTTGAATAGCATGAACTGCCGCATGGGTCTGCACCAGGATACGGCAGGCAAGACCGAGGCGAACGACCATCTGAGCAAAGGCGGATCGAGGAAGATGGAAAACAACATTTCGAAAAGAATCATTCAGTTTGTTCTGCCCTTGTGCGTTGCTTCGCCGCTCTATGGGCAGATCACGGTCAAGGAGCCGATTCCGCAGACTGCCACTATCGAAGTGCATGCAGCGGAGGTGGGCAAACAGCAGATTCCGCGAACGATCTTCGGGACGTTTCTCGAGCCGATCGGCAATTCCACGTACAACGGCCTATGGGCCGAATTGTTGCAGAATCCCAGTCTCGAGTCGGGTTTGTGGAGTCCTGACAAAGTTGCGGCTATGCTGCATGACAACCCGGAACTGCGCCACGCAGGCGATCTTGCTTTACCGTTGCCATGGGAGCCGCTGGACGCTCGCCAAGGCAATCGCTATGAGGTCCATTACGGCGAGGCAGCAAACTCGTGGCAGTCTCTAAGGATTTTCGGCGTGCCTGGCGAGGCCACCGGAATCAAGCAGAAAGTCTATCTCCCCATTCATCGGACGCGCGACTACGAAGGAAGCTTTTATGCCAAACATATCAGCGGAGATGAGAACGTAACAATTGCTCTTCGTATTCGCGACCAGGATGAAGTGCTCGCGTCCCAGAAGGTGCCGGTTGCCGATAAGTTGTGGACAAAATACTCGTTTGCTCTTCAGGTGCCGGCTGACAAATTGCACCGACTTGATCCAGCAGATTTTGTTGTGGAAGTTGCCGGGGATGAGCAGGTTGAATTCGACCAATTTTCTCTCACGCCCGCCGATGCCAAAGGCGGTCTCGATCCGGATGCTGTCGCCATGGCGAAGGAGATGCACACACCGCTGGTGCGCTTCGGCGGCAACTTCACTTCGTCGTATCACTGGACCGACGGAGTGGGCCCGCGCGACAAACGGAAGAGCATGCTCAATAACTCGTGGGGAATTCCGGAGTACAACAGCTTCGGCACCGATGAGTTTCTTGAGTTTTGCCGCCAGATTGGCGCTCAGCCGCAGTTCGCTCTGAATCTCGGCAGTGGAACGCCAGACGAAGCTGCCTCCTGGGTTCGCTATATTGACGAACATTGGTCGACTCATTCCGGGTTGCTCTGGGAGCTTGGCAACGAGCTGTGGGGTAACTGGAATCTGGCATATCCTACACGCGAACAACTCGCTGGACGTACGGCGGACTTCAGCAAAGCGATCCATGCCGTTGATCCTACCGCGCGTTTGATTGCGACCGGAGCCGATCCGGAAGTCTTCACCAGTTGGAATGCCGCTCAACTGCAGAACCCACCGGGAACCTTCAATTATCTTTCCACACATTTCGTTGTTGGCACGGGCGAGGTTCAACTCAAGAATCCCAGTCCGGAGTTCGTAGCATCGGCCGCACTCGCTTTGCCGGTCGAATTGGAGAACCGGCTGCGCCAGGAGCAAGGCCAGATCAATGCCACTCCCGGCTATGACGGTAAAGCACATCTTGCCTTCACAGAATGGCTCTTCATCGGCGAGCACCACGATGCGCCGAGCTTCACCAACGCTGGAGGAGCGGTCATTACGGGCGGATTCCTCAACATGCTGCTGAGGAGCTTCGACATCGTGCCTATTTCCGATATGACGGGGATCATGGAGTTCGCCGGAATCTGGAAGAAGCGCAGCCAGGTTTATGGAACGCCATCGTACTACGCATTCAAACTGTTTGCAGGCGCTGATATCGCACACACTGTTTCGGTCAAGACAGATGCGGGCAGCTACTCCGTATCCCATGGTGTGAACAGACTGCCGGAGATCGCTTCCGTTCCCTATCTGGACGTTGTTGCCGCGCTGAGTCAGGATGGCGAGACGCTGACGCTGTTCTGCGTCAATCGCAGCCTGAACACCGACATCCTCGCCAACATAAAACTGAGCGACTTTGCATCAACCCAGACAGCCACGGTGCATACGCTGAGCGCGCACAACCTCACCGATGCAAACGATGAGTTGTCTCCAAACCGCATCAAGCCGGTGGAAAGCGTTGAGCCGGTTCAACCGGAGGGGTGGACGCACACCTTTCCCCATGCCAGCGTGACTGTAATCTCTCTCAACCGCAAGTAGCTCGCTGCTCGTGTTCGATGAGATGTGCAGGGACAAATTAGGAAGGGACTTATTCATGGAGAAGAAAGCCGCCGTTTTTTTTCAAGCGCGATTTTTGAGCGCATTTCCGATTGCCTTCGTTTTGTTAGCTGCCGGCTCTCTGCTCCACGGTCAGGAACCGCGCTGGACCGAAGAGCGGGCCAATCAGTGGTACCAACAGCAGCCATGGCTTGTTGGTGCAAATTTTCTTCCCTCCGATGCAATCAACGAACTTGAAATGTGGCAGCCCGAGACCTTTGACTCCGCTGAGATCGATCGCGAGTTTGGTTGGGCAGAAAGCCTGGGCATGAATACGATGCGGGTCTTCCTGCATAACCTGGTTTGGGAGCAGGACCCGAGTGGCTTTCAGCACCGCATGGATCGATTTCTTGTTATTGCAAGCAAGCATCACATCCGGCCTGTATTCGTGCTTTTCGATTCCTGCTGGGATCCCGATCCGAAGCTTGGCCCTCAGCACCCGCCCATTCCGGGCGTTCATAACTCGGGGTGGGTTCAGGCGCCGGGGCGAGCCATTCTATCCGACCCAAAGCAGTATGCGCGTCTGAAGGCTTATGTTCAGGGTGTAGTCGGAGGCTTTGCCAATGATTCCCGCGTCCTCGCCTGGGACGTTTGGAATGAGCCGGACAATGACAACGCCGGATCGTATGGAAAGCTTGAACCGCAAAACAAACAGGAATTGATTGCGGCATTGCTTCCCCAGGCTTTTGCCTGGGCGCGCTCAGTTCATCCCACGCAGCCGCTCACCAGCGGCGTCTGGAAGGGCGACTGGTCGGCGCGAGATAGGATGACACCGGTAACTCGCGTACAGATCGAGCAATCCGACATCATCTCGTTTCATGATTACAATTGGCCGGAGGGTTTCGAAGGCAGGATTCACGAGCTTCAGCAGTATCATCGGCCACTGATTTGCACCGAATACATGGCGCGCGGTGCGGGAAGCACTTTTGACACCATTCTTCCGCTCGCAAAGAAATACAATGTCGGCGCGATCAACTGGGGACTGGTCAAGGGACGAAGCCAGACCTACCTGCCCTGGGATTCCTGGCAGCGCCCGTATGTGCTGCTGACGCCGACCGTGTGGTTTCACGACATTTTCTATGAAGACGGCACGCCGTACCGTGCCAGAGAGGTTGAAATATTTCGTGAGCTCACCAGCCGGCAATAGCAAAAGTGCGGGAGAGCGCGGCTTCCCATGAGAACTCGCCGTGTTGGAACGCTGTGCATCATCGGGCTGTGTGCGATTTGGGTGCGGGCTGAAAGCCAGCCAGCCCAGGGCATCTTGGTGCCGGTGGAAGCAGAACTGATGGCGCATTTGCGCGCGCGAACCCTAAAGCAAGGCGATCTGGTTTATGCGCGTGTTGCGGCGGAGTGGAGCGGCCCCGGCTGTCTTCTGCGGCGAGGCGCCACGCTGGAAGCAAAGATAGTTGGAGTCACGCCGCACTCGCCGAAGTCCCGCGACTCAACAGTTTCGCTTTCATTCACGAGAGCGCAATGCGGCAAGACGAACGTCGAGCCATTCATGCTGGTACTTGCCGCGGTTGCTGCTCCGGACGATGCCGACAGCGGTAATGTCAGCACCGATCTCCCGATGGTTTTTGGAGGTAACACCGGACCATCGGCTCCCAGCGCGGGCTTGCTTCGTTCTTCGCTTGCGGAGGTTGACCCGATGCTGGTTAACCTGCATAGATTCCCCGTCACTCCGAGTCTTCATGCCGGCGACGTTTTGGGAATTAGCGGCATGAAGCTCAGCGTGGGCACTGGACCTGAAAACAGCTCCAGCCTGACATGCAGCGGGCACGATCTTGAACTGGATCAGCACACCCGGTTTCTCCTGGTGCCAGCCTCGATTACGGTTGCCAAAGCGTCGTCTGGTGCTTCTCCGCAGCCCGCTGTACCCAGCGCAGGACTTCTTGCCACTCGATCTGCCGACCCAGCGACAGCTGAGCCTGTGGTGGATGAACTGGATACTTGCGTTCCGCCCGCATGCAACCTGGCAGCAAGCACGGATGAAGCGAGCGTGGAAAGCGAGATGCAGGCCGATGTCTCGATCAACGTATTGGGTTACTCGCCGCGGCTCCAAACCGAGATGGAGGAACCCGGTCACGATGACGCCATCGCTTATCTCAGCCCAACGCAGTTGCTGGTTACTTTCAATCCCCATCGCCTTGTACCCCGCCATGGCGCCGAGATGCCGGGGGCGACCGTGCGCTTGATTCGCGCAGCCGTGATTGATACCACAAGCCGCAAAGTCGTGCGCAGCGTAGAGTGGCATCTGCCTGACAAGAAACAATATCTGTGGACGGTGGCTCGGCAACGGGTTCTTGTTCACGTTGGAAACGAACTGCGCGTCTATGGCCCGGGTTTGACAGTGGAGGCGCGAATTACGCTGACTGGTCCGCTGGCTTTTGTTCGCCCATCGCCAGACGGGAAAATTCTCGCCGTGGGAGTGATCAAAGAGCGCCATACCTATGAACTGCACGCCAAGCTCCGCGACAGTATTGGACAGGAACCTGAAGAAGATATCGACATCCTGGTTCTTAACGAAGAATTTCAGACCATCGCTAGCGCGGCTTCGACTTCCGACAGGCTGCCGCCAACGCTGCTGAACGAGGGCCAGGTGAAGTTACTGCGTGAGTCCGGACAAGCTGAACAGCAGGAGAAGCACTATCGGCTCGAGCTACGCACGTGGGACAATCTGGCGCGCAACCTGGGGAAATTCACTTCCGGATGCACGCCCCAGGTATCGAGTCTTTCGCCGGATCTCGTCTTGCTGGTAACCTGCGATAAAGCCAACCAGTCAAGAAATTATCGCGTGCTGCGTCCCGACGGAACGCTTGTGCTACGGGGACAATCGTTGCTGAAGGAACTGGGCCACGCGGCAGTGGGGGACGCAGAGTCAAATGAATTTGTCATCCGGGTTTTTGAAGCGGACGAGCCCGTTCTGCCCGGTGAAGTTTACCGCGGCGCAAACCTCAAATCGGCGCAACTCGAAGTCTATCGCTCGGATAATGGCAAGCACATCTTCAGCGTGCGCGTGAGCGATCCAGCCGCAAGCTCTGGCGGATATGCGCTGTCTCCCGGTGGAGGCCAGTTGGCGATACTCACGCGCGACAGCGTTGCTCTCTATACGATGCATCCGGATTGATCAGGCAGGTTTTTTCGTTTGATGGCGGAGTTGGTTGGTCGAACTCATAGTCTTTGCGTTCTGCCTTACCGCGCCGGCCTGTTCAACACTCAATCGCCGGGATTATGATCGGGCCTTGTCGAGTTAAGCAGCGACGGAGTGTATTGTTTTCCGCCGGCGGAGAATGTTGTGGCGCAGTTGTCTTGAACAAAATATTCTGAGAGCGCGACAGACTCCGAATGCGGAGAGGCAGTGCAGATGCGAAATTGGAGATCGATCGGATCGAGCTATGCGCGAATGCTCTCGCTGTTCGTTGTTTTTGCGTTCTGTACGACTTCATCCCTCGCTCAATCGACGATCCCCGGCCAATCGAGCGCGAGGGCCGCGAAGGACGCAAGCCTGGTTCCGGCCCATTTTGTCGACATCACCGAGAAGGCCGGGATCAAATTTCTCCACCAGGCTCCGCACACATCGCGCAAGTACCTGATCGAGACCATGGGCTCGGGTGTCGCATTGTTCGACTGCGACAATGATGGCCGCCTCGATATCTTCCTGGTGAATGGCGCATCCTTTCCGGATCCAACACCAAAAGGATTCATTCCGCAGAAGACTGGTCCCGAGTATTGGAACCGCCTCTACCACCAGAAACCAGACGGAACCTTTGAAGACATCACAGAGAAGGCCGGCCTGCAGGGAATCGGTTACGGCATGGGCGTTGCCGTGGGAGACTACGATAACGATGGCTATGAAGACCTCTATGTGACTGGATACGGCGGGAACCGCTTGTACCGTAACAACGGCAACTGCACATTTTCAGACGTGACGGAGAAGGCGGGTGTGGGAGGCAGCGGATGGTCGACCTCCGCAACCTGGGTCGACCTTGACAACGACGGCCTTCTCGACCTCGTCGTCGATCGCTACGTGCAATGGGACTGGGATGACCTGTGGTGTGGCGAACATCGTGAAGGCTACCGCGGCTACTGCCACCCGGATGTGTTTCAGCCCATCACGATGTTGGTCTATCACAACGATGGCAATGGTCATTTCACCGAGGTCGCGCACAAGTTGGGGCTCGACAAACCGGCCAAGGCATTGGGGATCGCCATCGGCGACTACGACCAGGATGGGCGCATCGATCTCTTTGTCGCCAATGATTCCATGCCGGAGTTTCTGTTTCATCAGAAGCCGGATGGGACCTTTGAAGAGGTTGGGCTTGAAAGCGAAATCGCCGTCAATTCCCAGGGGCAGACCTATGCCGGAATGGGCGTGGACTTTGCCGACTACAACAACGACGGCTGGCCTGACCTGGTCATCTCCGATTTGGCCAATCAGCGGTATGCGCTTTATCAAAACGCAGGAGACGGCACGTTCAACTATGCAAGCTTCACCTCAGGACTGGGCAGTATGTCGATGCTGCACTCCGGCTGGAGCCTGCGCTTTCTCGATTATGACAATGACGGCTGGAAGGATTTGCTGATCGCGCAGGGTCACGATCTGGACACCATCGAGAAGAGTTTCCCGCAGTTGCATTATCGCGAGCCGATGATGCTGGTGCGCAACACGGGCAAGAAGTTTGTGGATGTCTCCGGCATATCGTCGGAGATTTTTCACGAAGCCTGGGTTGGCCGAGGCATGGCCATCGGTGACTTGAATAACGACGGGCGCATCGATGCAGTGGTTTCAACAAATGGCGGTCCGCCGCATGTGCTGCTCAACGTGACCGAGACCGGGAATCACTGGATTACGCTTCGCCTCATTGGACACAAAAGCAATCGGGACGCCATTGGAGCGCAGGTGAAGATCGTCACGGCGGAGGGCAGCGAGTGGGGAACCGTGACCACCTCAAGCGGATATCTTTCGGCAAGCGATCCTCGGCTTCACTTTGGCCTTGGCGTTGAATTGACAGCCGAGCGCATTGAGATCCGATGGCCAAGCGGAATTCAGCAAGTCCTGATGAAAGTGAATGGGGACCGGCAACTGACGATTGAGGAGCCTGATCAATCCATGAGCGATCACCCGTTGGCCGCAGCGGACACGCCCAAGCCCTAGAGCTGTTCTCCAGTTCATATAGCGTCGCAAAGTTCCTTCCAGGTGGCTTTTTCTTGAGGAAAAAGCCACCTGGCGGTTACGTTTCCCTCTGCACCAACGGGAGAACAGCTATAACGCGCTCACGTCTTATCGGTTTCATTTCAAGGTCGCGCAGTCTCTGCTTGCACAAACCTATTCCTGGCTATGCGCGCTATAGAGTTTCTGGCTCAGAAGCAGCTCTTGCTGCGCCCGTTCGGTTTGACCCGCCTGGCGCAACGCACGCCCGAGTTCGAAGTGAGTTTTCGGATTCTTTGGATCGATCTGTGTTGCACGTTCCAGTTCGGCAATCCCCCCGGCGTTGTCGTGCGTGGCAACCAGTGCGCGGCCGAGCTTTTCGTGGCAGGCTGCACAATCGGGCCGGATGTGCACTGCTGTGCGCAAAGGATCAACTGCTTCCTGCGCGCGGTCCTGGTCAAGCAGAAAACTTCCGAAATCCAGGAATGGCCATTCGTCTGTGCCGCTTGTGTTTGCCCAACTCGCGGCCTTGCGGAATGCTTCTTCGGCGAGATCGGGGCGATTGGTCGCGTCGTAAACCAGGCCCAGATTCTCTTCTGCCTTCAAGTGTTCCGGTTGAAGCGCGAGAACGCGCGCATACATCTTGCCGGCATCCAGGAAACGGTCTTTGGAGTAATAGCAGCGACCGAGAGAATAGAGAATGCCCGCGTCACTGGGGGCCATCTGCGCGGCCACTTCAAGCCAATGGATTGCATCCTCGTAGTCGTTCAGCAGAACATAATCCGTCGCAACCGAGTGGAGTTCCGCAGGCGTGGGCTTACGTTGACTTGCTGCCCGCGTGTAGGCGTCAAGCGATGCGCGCGCCTTCCCTTGCTGACGCAGGACCAGTGCGAGACCAAACAGCAAGTCCGCGGAATCGGGCGTTCCGGCAAGCGCAGCGCGGAGATCGGATTCTTTCATGGCAAGCTGCGGATCAACAGGATGAGACTCTTCGCTGGAATAAGCCGCGCCGTTGGAAGGAGGAACCTTGGCAGGCTTTGTCTCCTGCGCGCAGATCTGAATTGTCAGACAGGCATTCACGCCGAAGGCGACAGCAAACCGCAGGGAGGATTTCAGCGCCATGCGCCCACCAGGTCACGTTGAAGCACGATTCATTTTTTCAGAGATCGCGTGCAATTACCACTGCTGAATTCAGCCATCTGTGCGTCTTCGCGTCGCGCCGAGCCAGCCGGGGACGCCCTTTGCGGCGAAAAAATGCCGGGGCGATTTCTGCCCCGGCGAAGCGCGTGCAACGCTTTGAACTCTTACACCCACGCAACCTTTATGCAGCCGAATCGCCGCGCAACCCCTGGGGTGTATTCAACTGCTGGCGCAGGCTGCCGGCCAGGTCGGCCACCACACGCAGTTTTTCCGCGAGGGGCGATGAGTTTTCGCTCTCGGAGAGCGCGAGTTGCGAGTGCAGCAGCAAGCCCGCGACCGTGGTCTTCAACTCGGTCTCAATGGCCGCGGCCGCTGCTCTGCGCGCCAGAGTCTGCTCCCGCTCACGGCGGTGCAGCGCGGCGCGAATCTCCCTGGTCAGCCGAGCGGCGCCGGAGAGCGCGAAGTTGATCTGCAGCGGGATGGCCAGGCCGGAGTGTTCCCATATCGCCTCTGCGGCCGCCGGATCGCATTCCGCAATGGTTTCATCCACCACCACCGCGGAGAACTCGCGCCGGCGCAGCGCCGCCAGGGCGGTCTTGCGCCCCTCGGCCACTTCCACTTCCATATCGAGTTGCGCACCCACCAGCGCAGCGCAGTTCCGCGCGCCCTCAATTCCGCTCACAATCAAAATGCTCATTGCCAACTCCTCATTTGCGCCCGGCCAGCATGGGTCGCGGTCACCTTTTGATCTGATTTATTGTCTGGATCAGCACGGGCTTGTCTGGCGCCTACTCATCCTGAAGCGGATCGGCGATCCCGTATTCCTTGAGCTTGCGGTAGAGCGTGGTCTTGCCGATGCCCAGCAGCCGCGCAGCCTGCAGCTTGTCGCCTTTGAGGATGCGGATGGCTCCCAGAATCGCGTCGCGCTCCAGTTCGGCCAGGGTCTTCACCTCGGGGGCGTCCTGGTCCTCCTCGGTCTCGCTTGCCGCCACTGCCGTTCGCCTTGCCTCCAGGCCTTGCTGCTGTAACTGCGTCGGCAGGTCGCCCAGGTGCAGCACCGGCCCTGAAGACAGCGCGCAGGCCCGCTCAACGGAGTGCTCAAGCTCGCGCACGTTGCCCGGCCAGTCGTGACGCATCATGGTGCGCAACGCCTCGTCGCTGAGCGTGAACTTGGTGCCGTGCTCGCGGCTCATGCGATCAAGAAAATGCGCCGCCAGCAGGGGAATATCTTCGCGCCGGTCGCGCAGCGACGGCAGGCGCAGGTTGACCACGTTCAGCCGGTAGAAGAGGTCTTTGCGGAAAGTTCCGCTCTCCACCATCGCAGCAAGATCGCGGTTGGTGGCGGCCACAATTCGGGCCCTGATCGGTACGCGGTGCGTTGCCCCCACCGGCCGCACTTCCTTTTCCTGCAAGGCGCGCAACAGCTTGGCCTGCAGGTCGAGCGAGAGCTCGCCGATTTCGTCCAGAAACACCGTGCCGCCCTCGGCCGACACCAGCAGCCCATCCTTGGCGTGGTTGGCCCCGGTGAATGCGCCCTTCACGTAGCCGAACAGCTCACTTTCAATCAGCGTGGGAACCAGAGACCCGCAGTCCACGGGCAGAAAGGGCTTCTGCGAGTTGGGTCCGTAGGCGTGGATGGTGCGCGCCACCAGTTCCTTGCCCGTTCCGCTCTCGCCCAGGACCAGCACAGGGTGAGTGCTCTGGGCCACCTTGGAGAGGATGCGATAGAGCTTCTCCATCTCCACGGAGCGCCCAATCATGGCGCCGAGCCCCTGCGAGAGCCGCAACCGCTCACGTAACTGGCGCGACGCAATGTCCGTGGTCAGGTTCGCCGCCGCCCGGTCGAGCACCGTGGAAAGCTCGTCCATCGCGAAGGGCTTGGTCAGGTAATCCTGGGCGCCGCAGCGCATGGCCTCCACCGCCGCGTTCACCGATCCGGATGCGGTCATGGCGATCACCGAAGTCTGCGGGTAAAGCAGCTTGACCTCGGCCACCAGTTCCAGCCCCTGGCTTGAACCGGCGGGCAGGTTCACCAGCAGGATGTCGGCCGCGCGGCCCCGCAGCAGGTTGCGCGCATGGCCCAGGTCGCCGGTGCTCTCCACCGCATAGCCCATGCTGGCCGCGATCTCCGCGCAGGCCGATCGCCCGGCCGCATCCGCGTCTACCACCAGCAGGTGCAGCCGTGCCGCCGTCTCCGCAACTTGCGGGATATATTCCATGGTCCTCGTGACTTGAACTGTTGCGAGCATTGTATTCGCCTCACCTTATCCTTGGGTGGATTGGACTTCTGTTGCGTGCTTCCCATCACAGCTTTGAGGCCCGTCTTCAACGGCTGCGAACCGGCAACTCGATTTCGAAACGAGCCCCCGCAGGCAGACGATTTGTTGCATGAATCCGTCCCCCGGCCGCCTCCACAATCGAACGGCTGATGGAGAGCCCCAGCCCGCGGTGCGCTGACGCCCACCCTGGATTGGCGGAGTTCTCTTTTTTTCGTGTGCTGTAGCCTGGCGCGAAGATTGCTTCGAGCGCCTTGGCAGGAATGCCGGGGCCACTGTCCTCGACCGTCAAAATCACCCAGGGGCCGGCTTGCACATTGGCATGAAACTCGTGCAGTCCCAGTGCGATCTGTCCTCCGCCCGGCATGGCCTCGGCAGCGTTTTTCACCAGGTTCACCAGCACCCTGGTCAGATCTTCTCCATTCATGAGCACCGGCAATGCTCCGCCCTCGCTCTGCAGGGTCACGGAGATCGACGGCCCGGCCAGCGCGGCCAGTAGATTCCGGTTCGCTTCCACCTCTGCCGCCATGCTCTCGATGGGCACGGCGGGCAGCAGTTCCCAGACCCTCGAGTTTCCTGATTCGGTGCGTTCCTTTCCGCCGCGCCCATGCTCATTGCCTGCCGCATTGCGGAGCGGCCACTCCCCCGGCCCGCTGGCAACTGCCTCGCCTGACCCCTCCCGCGGAGTCCCATGCGAGTCCAGCGCCACCAGCTTTTCCACCAGCCGGCGGCTGGCAGTGGCCACCAGCCTCAACTCGTCTCCATAGTGATGGAACGGAGGCGCCAGCACCCCCGGTTCCTCCAGCAGATCGCAATAAAGCCCCAGCGCAGTTACCATATTTCTGGCGTCGTGCGCCACTTCCGCAAGGCTTTCACCTTGCCCGTGCAGCGCCGCCAGCGTCTCCACCACCGCTTCCACCCGGCTCCGCTCAAACTCGCCCCGTCCCGCCGTCTGCTCCGCCTGTTGCATCGCCCGCTCCGTTTCCCAATTCAGTTTTGGACCCGTTCGCTGTTCCCGGTTGCACGTTCTATTACACGTGGAGTGCCAAACCAGAACGTCTCGCCTAAGTTCCTGATAAGGGAACAGCTTAGTGTCCGATTTCCACACACTCGCCCACCGCCCATCGGGGCTGATTCGTTCCAAAACGGGATGAGCGCTTCGGGCAGCACTCATCTAAACGTTTTGTTTTCTATCGCTTATCTGTGTATTCCTGTTTCGGGTCGCAAAATTGCGGAATTCCCATCCCGGAACTGGTGTTTTCCCGCCGCCTGCCGCTCCCGGCCGACACGCCGGTTCCCGTACAATCGCCGTATGCACGCCCTCGTCTTTCGCCCCGGCGGCAGGACTCCTGCCCAGCTTCGTCCCCTCATCCTCACCCCAGGCTTTGTCCAGACCGCCGAGGGCTCAGTGCTGGTCTCGTTCGGCAACACCCGCGTGCTCACCAACGCCACCATCGAGCCGGGTGTTCCCGGCTGGCTGCGCAACTCAGGGCGCGGCTGGGTCACCGCCGAGTACGCCATGCTGCCCCGTTCCACCGTCACCCGCACTCCGCGCGAGAGCGAGAAGGGCAAGATCGGCGGGCGCACCCACGAGATTCAACGCCTCATCGGCCGGAGCCTGCGCTCGGTTGTGGACATGAGTGCTTTGGGGGAGCGTACTGTCATCCTGGATTGCGACGTGCTGCAGGCTGACGGCGGAACGCGCACTGCGGCCATCACCGGAGCGGCGGTTGCCCTGGCCCTTGCCCTCAACGCGCTGGTCGCCGCTGGAACGCTCAAGAAGTCGCCGCTCAAACAACTGGTGGCAGCCACCTCGGTCGGCATCGTGGGCGGCAACGAACTGCTCGATCTCTGCTACGAGGAAGATTCCGGCGCCGAGGTGGACATGAACGTGGTGATGACGGAGGATGGCGGCCTTATCGAAACGCAGGCCACGGCCGAGAAGGGAAGCTTCTCCCGCGCGCAGCTCAACAGCCTCATCGATCTTGCCGAGTCGGGATTGAAGGAGATCTTCACCGCGCAACGCACGGTGCTGGGTCAGTAGTGCAGGCCGCCGGCTTCGACCCTGCGGTCAAACTATCCGGCGGCTACGACGCCTGGACGTTGACCTTCCCGCGGCGCGCCAATGAAGACGTGGGCTGATCAAAAGCCCAGAAACTAAAGATTTGGCCCTGATCCCAGCCTTCCGACGTCTGCGTTACCATGGACACAGCCACCGGAGCCTCCCATGTTCGTCGTAGTCTGGCAGTTTGAGATTGCCGAAGAAAAGATTGCCGCCTTTGAGGCCGCCTACGGATCGGAGGGCGCGTGGGCCAAGCTCTTCCGCTCTTCGTCCGACTACCAGGGCACGGAACTGCTGCGCGACGCCTACATCCCCGGCTCCTACCTCACCATCGACCGCTGGGCCAGCGAAGAGGCCTTCCGCGCCTTCCGCAAAGACCACGACGCGGAGTACGAATCCATCGACCGCTCCTGCGACTCGCTCACCAGCCGCGAAACCCGCGTCGGCGCCTACTCTGTGTAACAGCGAACCGGCAGGGGATCACAGCTGTACCGCCCATCACCCAACTTTCTCCATTTCTTCGCTATTTTCTTGTGTCAATGTCTGTCTCACCCTGCTACAATCCCATCGAAACCTATTCAGCTCGCCGCGTATTTCCTAGAAGGAAACTGGGGAAAGCCCGCATTTTGTGAGCATTTCAAGGAGCACTCCCAATGGCCATTGCCGACGACCGCGCCAAAGCCGTAGAACTCGCCCTCGCACAGATCGAAAAACAGTTTGGCAAAGGCTCCATCGTGCGCCTTGGGTCCAAGGAGGCTCTTCTCCCCATTGCCGTCATTTCGACCGGGTCAATCAGCTTTGACGCCGCGCTGGGCGTGGGCGGCATTCCCCGCGGCCGGGTCACGGAGATTTTTGGCCCCGAGTCCTCGGGCAAGACCACCATCACGCTGCAGGTGATTGCAGAGGCGCAACGGCTGGGCGGCCTGGCGGCGTTTGTGGACGCCGAGCACGCCCTCGACCCCAGCTACGCCAAGAAGCTGGGCGTGGATGTGGACAACCTGCTGGTTTCTCAGCCGGATAGCGGTGAACAGGCGCTCGAGATCACGGAAGCTCTGATCCGTTCCGGCGCCATCGATGTGCTGGTGGTGGACTCCGTGGCGGCCCTGGTTCCCAAGGCCGAACTGGACGGCGAGATGGGCGACTCCCACATGGGCTTGCAGGCGCGTCTCATGTCGCAGGCCCTGCGCAAGCTAACCGGCACTATCTCGAAGTCGCGCACCGCGCTCATTTTCATCAATCAGATCCGCGAGAAGATTGGCGTCATGTTCGGCAACCCGGAGACCACCACCGGCGGCCGTGCGCTGAAGTTCTACTCTTCGGTCCGCGTGGACATTCGCCGCATTGCAGCCATCAAAGAGGGCGACGTGGTGACCGGAAACCGCACCAAGGTCAAGATCGTGAAGAACAAGGTGGCCGCGCCCTTCCGGGAGGCCGAGTTCGACATTCTCTATGGCGAGGGCATCAGCAGGGAAGGCGACGTGCTTGACCTAGCGGTGGCCAACAACATCGTGGAGAAGTCTGGCGCCTGGTACAGCTACGCCGGCGAGCGCATCGGCCAGGGTCGCGAAAACACCCGCGGATTCCTCAAGGAAAACAAGGACATCTTCGCCAAGATGGATGCCGAGCTGAGGAAGAAACTGAATATCGGCGCGGTGAAGGCGGAGATTCCCGAGGTTCCGGCTGCCGGGCCTACTGAGGCGAAGGAAGCTGTTCGGCCGCGGCGGGGATAGCTCCCAATCTTATGAGGAAATATTAAGATATGGGTCACCCGTCCACTCTGAGCGACTAGCTATCGCTTTGGCGGCGCATTTCGCGGGACGCTGCTCTCGGGCGGAGTCGTCATCGCGTTCACTGTTGTTGCCAGAAACGCTCCATCCTTTACTGAGCCTTCCACGCGTACTCCGTCGCCCACCTGGATATCGCCCAGCGTGATGGGTTCGCGGCGCTTGCGGAAGGTGGTGTTCTCATCGGCGACAAAGCTGTGCGCTGCATTGTCGTTGATGCCCTGGATGGTTACTTTGACGCCATCGATGGACGTGACTTTGCCCGCGAGCCAGGTCTTGCCGTAGTTGGCCTGCATCTCGCGCATCTGTTTGGCGCGCTCCGGGTCGATCTGAATGACCGTGACTGCACCCACGGATTTGGCGGCCGCATCCACTTCGCCCATGGCGGCAATGGCGTCGCCCACCTTGATGTCGGTTGGCTTGATGGGAGTGGGAGGAGTGCGGTCTGCGCTATCGCCCTGGCCGCCGCCGTGCTGGCCGGTACTGGCCGCCTGCTTCCCCGCCATCTGTTTCAGGATGCGCGTGTTCACGCTGTAGTGGATGATGTAGGTCTCGCCGGTTTCGGTCTTGATGGTGTAGTGGTCGGCCGCGACCTCAGTGACGGTGCCGATTGTGCCGCGGCCGCCCATCATGCCGCCACCCCAGCCGCCACGGCGGCCCTGGCCAGATTCCTGCCGGCCTGCGGGGGGCGCGCCGTCCTGATCCTGGGCGGATACAACAGCACTGAAAACGAGGAAGGAGAGAAGGACGGACAGCAGACGGACTTTCATGGCGGACTCCACGGGCACAAACGGGCCTGCACGGGCAGGCCCATGCTGATAGACGTGGGAGAGTGAGTGGAAGACTACGGGATGCCCTATTGCGCGTGCTGGGCGGCGAGGAGCTGTTCAAAGGCCGGCATGCCGCGCAGGATGGCGAAGTCCCTGTCGGCCACAATCTTCTGCGGGCTGGTGAACCCCTCGTTGAGCGCCATGCGCAGGTATTCGATTGCGCATTCGTTCTGGCCCACGCGCGCGCAACCTCGCGCCATGTAGTAATTGAGCGCGCCCCGCTGCTGTGCGGAGGCTGGGTTTTCAACCTTGGGGTTGGCATTGTTCTCAAAGATGGTGGGATCGAGCGCCAGAGCGGCCTGGTACACCTCCCAGCCCTTGTTGTATTTGTGTTCGGTGAGCAAGGTGGTGCCGAGATTCTTGAGGATCAGCGCCGACTTGGGGTCGTACTTGAGCGCTTTGCGGTAAAAGCGCTCGGACGCGCCATAGTCCTTCTGCGAGTCGAAGACTGTGCCGAGGTTGTTGAGCACGTGGGCGTTCCTGGGATCCAGCTTGAGCGACGCCTGGTAGCAGCGGGCTGCGTCAACCAGGTTGAACATCATCTGGTAGGCGATGCCCATCTTGTTCCACACGTCGGCCGAGGTGCGCGGCACCTTCTTGTAAGCCTCAATGGCCGCCTGGTAGCGCTGGTGCGCAATCATCGAGTCGCCGATGTCTTCAGGAGTGGGCTGGAATTGCGCCTGAACGGTGGCCGCCTGGGCAATCGGGCTGGGGGGCGCGGTCTGCGGAGGCGCCTGGAAAGAGGACGCGGCAAAGGCCTGGGTTGTGATGGCGAGCGCTGCGAGGGCTGCGAAAACAGCCGCAACAACTAGCCGGCGAAGCGGATTGAACCTGCACATATTCCCTCCTGGCGAAGGAATCCGTTGCGATGCACACTATGATGCACCTTTTTTCCGGCATTTGCACCAAATGATTGAGGCAGGTTTCCAGCAGCAGTCCGGGGATACCACGACAAATCCTGGTCGAGTGTCGTTTTCAAGGTACACTTTTGAGTGCAGAGGCCGAACGATGAGCACAATCCCCGAATCCCCCCTGACCCGATGTACCGACGTTGCGGAGATTGCCGGCCGGTTCCGGGCGACGCGGCGGCGCACGCTGGCGCTTTGCGGGCCGCTGACCCCCGAGGACATGATGGTGCAGTCGACGCCCGAGGCCTCGCCAGTGAAGTGGCATCTAGCCCACACCGCATGGTTCTTTGAGTCCTTCATTCTGCGGGAGTTTCTGCCCGGCTACCGGGTTTTCAATCCGGACTTTCAATGGCTCTTCAATAGCTATTACGAGACTTTTGCCAAGTTTCCTGAGAAGCGGCTGAGATCGTCGTTTTCGCGGCCCGGGCTGGACGAAGTATTGCGCTACCGCGCGCATGTGGACGCTGGGATTGATCGGCTGCTGGCCGGAAATCCCGAGCCCGAGGCTCTGAAGCTGATTGAGCTGGGCGTGAATCACGAGGAACAGCACCAGGAACTGCTGCTGACCGACATCCTGCATGCGTTCTTTACCAACCCACTGCGGCCGGTTTATCTGGCAGAGGGAAGTCTTTCGGATCCCAGGTCTCAGAATATTGGCCTGGAGCACCCGCACGCGAGTGGCTTTCTGGAGTTTCCCGGCGGACTGCTGGACGTGGGATACGGCGGCGTGGGCTTCAGCTTTGACAACGAGACGCCGCGGCACCGGGTTTGGATGGAACCGTATGCGCTGGCTACTCGGCTGGTGACCTGCGGAGAGTATGCGGCCTTCATGGAGGACGGGGGGTACAGGCGACCGGAGTGCTGGCTTTCGGCGGGGTGGGCGCTGTTGAAGAGCACAGGCTGGCGAGCGCCGCTCTACTGGACCAGCGAGAGCGGCGATTGGAGCTTGTTTACTCTGCGCGGAGAACAGCCGTTGAAGCGAATGGAGAATGCGCCGGTGAGCCACATCAGCTACTTTGAAGCCGATGCCTATGCGCGGTGGGCGGGACGGCGGCTGGCGACCGAGTTTGAGTGGGAGGCCGCGGCCGAAAGACTGGCAGTGGAAGGAAACCTGCTGGATTCTGGCAGGTTGATGCCCTTCGCGGCCTCGGGCCCAGTCTCGGTCCAGGGCAAGGGCACGAGTCTTGCGCAGCTATTTGGGGATTGCTGGGAGTGGACGGCGAGCGCATATCTCGGCTATCCGGGGTACCGGCCGGCGGCGGGGTCGCTGGGCGAATACAACGGCAAATTCATGAGCGGGCAGATGGTGCTGAAAGGCGGTTCGTGCGTGACGCCGGCGGCACACATCCGGGCGAGCTACAGGAACTTTTTCGCGCCGGAGACACGATGGCAGTTTTCCGGAATACGGCTGGCTTCCTAGATGCCACGCATATCAGAGGAACGTTTCAAAAACCATCGGCATGCAAGGGAAGACAGGATGAAGACCGCTCCGAGCACTACGAGCGCAACTGTTGTTGACCGGGTGGCCGCGGCGGTCTGGGAAGGCCTGACGGCGATGCCCAAGCGGCTTCCGCCCTGGCTGTTCTACGACGAGGCGGGGTCGCGGCTGTTCGACGAGATTACCGAGCTTCCCGAGTACTACCTGACGCGCACCGAGCGGGGGATTTTTGCGGCTCACGCTGGACAGATGATTGCGCGGGCGGCGGGGGGCCGGCCGCTGCGGATTACAGAGCTGGGCGCCGGCTCGGCAGATAAGACGCGGCTGCTGCTGGCGGCCGCAGTCGCGCAGCAGGGGGCGGTGGTGTATGAGCCGGTGGATGTTTCAGCGAGCGCGCTGGATGCGGCGCGGGAGCGGATCGAGTGGGAGTTCGATGGGGTGACTGTGAGGCCGCGGGTGGCGGATTACACACAGGGGCTGGGGCTGGAGCAGACCGCGGCGGGCGAGCGGCGGCTGGTGCTCTATATCGGGTCAAGCATTGGGAACTTTGAGCCGTGGGAAGCGGCCGAGTTGCTGGAGCGGGTTTGGGCGGAGCTCGAGCCGGGCGACGGCCTGCTGCTGGGCGTGGACCTAGTGAAGGATCAGCGGACGCTGTTGGCGGCTTACGACGATGAGGCTGGGGTGACGGCGGCCTTTAACCTGAACCTGCTTGCGCGGCTTAACCGCGAACTGGGCGCGAACTTCGATGCCGAGGCTTTTGCGCACCGGGCGGTCTGGAATCCTGCGGAGTCGCGGATTGAGATGCACCTGGAAAGCAGGAAGTCGCAGACGGTGCGGCTGGATGGACTGGGTTTCGAGGCAGATTTCGCGCCGGGCGAGAGCATTCATACCGAGAACAGCTACAAGTACCGGCCGGGTCAGGCGGAGGAGTTGCTGGAGGCGTCGGGCTTTGAGGCGGTGGAGAGCTGGACGGATGAGCGCGGGTGGTTTGGGGTCTGCCTGGGACGGAAAAACAACTGCTAGCTTCTAGAGCGGTTTCAGGATAGGTATACCCTATCTGCACTGCTGCGAGGTCGCCGCTCCTTGGGGTCGCGTCGACTTGAGTGTATTCCCTTTGGGTACGGCAATCCTGAAACCGCTATAGCTTCCAACTGCTAGCTTTCAGCGGTTCCGGTTCAGTCTGTCAGGGATGTGCCCGGTCCGTATCGGTATACCCCCCTCTCCCTTCTAAAAATAAGTGGCTTGTTTCCATGCGGATAGCGATTAAGGGGCGCCAGATTTGCGATAACAAATCACTTATTCGCAGATATGAGAAAACAAAGCACTTGGAGTGCGGCCACTTGCAGTGGGGCAGACGCTCGCTTTTCGCTCGCGGGAGATTCATGCTTTTCCATTGGATTCCCTTTCACGTGGGGGCTTCATGTGGGTCCTGGTACTGCACTATAGGGATTGTGCGCCAACGGATTGAATTAATCGGCAAAACGACGTGTGATGGGGAGCACGCATGTTGGCCGCGATCCGGGTTTTCAGGAAGGTGCAGAGGTTGGGTTCGCGCCTCAGTTCGGGTGCGGATGGGCTGGAGCGGGCTTCTGTGTGGTGGGTTGGGGGACCTAGGCGTTTGTCATGAGTAATCCGTGACAGAAACGCTCATGGGTTCTCAGGTGCCTGGGTCGAGACGTGGGGCCACCTGTCCTGAGATTTCAGGGAACATCCCGTCTGTCCCCGGGCCTCCAATGATGACGGAACTCAGGATGAATGATTTCATCGCTGCGTCACACCTTGCTTATCGTCTGTGTCATTTGCCAGAACTACGCGGAATCCGAAGTCGTTCGCGCGGGTGGTGGGACCAATCGCCCTTCGATAGGAGGCTCGCGGATCGTCAAAAAACCACGAACCACCACGACTGACTTTGTCTACGTGCTTCGCGTTATACCAATCTTCGCAGTGCTGAGACTCATAGCCTGCCAGCCAATAGAGCCCATATTCATTTGGAGTGTTGGAGTCCCGCCAGTTGGATAGACGTGTTTTGACTCTGCCGCTTTTAGCCTCTGGGGTTTCCCCTTGTTCGTCGCTCAGCCTTACCGCCAGACTCCACTCAGCGTCTGTTGGTAGGCGATACCGCTGGTCTATGCGTATCTTTCCGTATCGCCTTTCTTTCTCGGTAAGCCATTGGCAGAACGCCTCGGCGTCTTCCCAACTAATTCCAATAACCGCGCTGTCAGGCGTTTGCCGGTAACCGAATGCGGGATCCTGCCACGAGCCTCCGAGGGACTCGTAGTGCGCCTGGACGTAGCTTGCGAGGAGGGTCGCCCCCTGGTGACCGGGCACGGCCGCTTGCATGCCCTGTGTCGCGTCGTAGTGAGTTTCATCAACAAACGCCTGAAACGCCCCTACTTTCGTTAAGTAGATTGAAAATACGGTAGTTGTTCCGGGCACGCGCGCAAATTTCGTACCCATGCCATTTGTCAGGCTGTCAGCTGTATTTTTTGTCGCTTCCTCCATCTTCTGTCCGTCAAGCCAGCCCATCAAGTTCAGCCTGGAAAGCAGTTGCTGAAGATTCGGATCGTTGCTGCTTGCCGCGCCGGCCGCGATCAGCTTCTGACCTGCTTGGAATCCAATGTATTGCGCATATGGGTCATGCAAACCTAATGCCGCCACCGCGCGAAGCTGCCAGAGCAACATTTGATCGGGATGCCTCTGCAGAAAAGCATCGCTCTGCGACACAAACTGGCGCAGGAGCGCAGTTTGCTGTTCTGGGGCGGTTTCCTGTTGCGCCTGGCGAGCAAGCTGAAGAAGCGAGTTAAACTCCACTTTCTCCATACCGCTGAGCCGTTCTGCATTTCCATCAGCCAAAGGTTGGGCCACTCCTGGATTGCCCGGAGCGGCACTGGTTGGATCGCCAGAGGCAAGCAGCCCTTCAATCAGCGCCTTGGCCTTGATGAGCCGCTGATCATCTGGATACGCAATCAGCAACCCATTCGTCAACTGCTGCGCTTCGGCATATTTACCGGCGTGGACGAGGTCGGTGATCTTCTTTGTCATTTCGTCCGGTGCGTGGCCGGACGGCAAGGGAGCCGCTGCCGTTGACTTGGCTTCGGGGGGTGCTGTTTGAGCATGGAGCGACACGAAATTCAGGACCAGAATCAATGCGAGATTCAACAGTGTAAGCTTCTTCATACGTTTTCACCAAACAATCCGTCAATTCTGAATTGGAGACAAACTGAGTGTTTATGTCATTTCTTGGTAAATACAGCCGTGTATGTGCATTTCTCCAAGTTGCCGCTCATATTCAACCCGTTCTGTCCGATCCGCCTGTTTTCAGTAAAAGTAATCGTCATGATCCTGTGATCGGCGCCTAATACAGGTGAAACTTCCTTCCAGTCAGAACCCCAAGCGCGCTCCCAAACTATTTCTCCTGAATCAAGGACTGCCCCTCTTAAAGCCGGCTCTTTGTCTTTTACTCCTTTGCTGTTGAGCGTAGACACTTGAATCTCTGAGCCAGACTGTGAGAATTCAGCAGTGAAATCGCCTCGTTGGATCTCATGCCCCCTTTCTTCAGCCCAGGAAAAGTGTGCGTTCCACGTTCCCAATATCTGGGTATAATCGTGCTTTTTCTCATCTTGCTTTTGCACCTCTTGCCTGTCCAGCCATCCTCTGTTTTTGATCTGTCCCAACAACTGCTGCAATGCCGGGTCCGTGCTGTCTGCAGCCCCTGCAGCCAGGAGTTTCTGGCCCGCATCGTATCCTTCCATTGGGTCGTTCAGACTGATTGCCGAGGTAGCGCGCAGTTGCCAAAGAAGTTCCTGGTCTGGATGCTTCTGCAAAAATGAGTTGCTCTGATCCATGAATTGCTTCAGAAGCTTCTTCTGCTCGTCGAGATCAGTGGTTTGTTGCGCCTGCCGAGCGAGCACAATCAGGGCGTTGTAGTCGACTTTATCCATGCCGCTAAGTCGTTCGGCATTTGCGGTCGTCGCAGGTTGGGCTGACTCGCTGCTTCTCGGGACAGACTCCGTTGAGCCACCCGGTGCGAGCATCTTATCGATAAGCGCCTTGGCCTTGATGAGCCGCTGATCGTCGGGATAGGCCAACAGCAGTCCTTCCGTCAACTTCTGCGCATCGGCGTATTTCCCGGCGTGGACCAGTTGAGTGATCTTCTTCGTTGCTTCGTCCGGTGCCTGACCGGTCGGCAAGGGCCTCACTGTATTGGGATCAGCAGGCGGGTTGGTGGGCGTCTGCGCATGCGGTAGCGGGAGACAGCACAAGGCCAGGAATATTCCGGGGATGAACGACGTTGACAGCTCCCTCATCATGTTTCTCCAATCAATCCGAACGGTTAGCGATTGCGCAGGAGTTCTGCTCACGTTGTCATTTCCTCTTTAGGATTTCAGTCGCAGTGTATGCTTTTCCTTCATACCGGTAGGAGACAACTATTTTTATCGTCCTACGATCGTTGTCGATTTCTGACGACACAACTGGTTTCCATCCGAATGCATCAGCGCCCTCCCAACCTATTTCTCCTGAATCAAGGATGGCGAACCTTATATCAGGCTTCGCACTTTTGCCCGAATACTTGTTAGTCGAATAGCCTTCAAAACCAGCGCCGGATCTGGCAAACTCTTCTTCGTAAGCGACATGGAGAGGCGTAAAAAGCACATGCTGATTCGAAGACCAGGACACACTCCACGAGCCTAACAACCAGTTGTATCTCTCCAACTCCTCGTGTTGTTTTCGCTCCACCAGCGCCTTTTCCATTACCCCGTGGTCCAGGTAGCCCCTGTTCTTGAGTTCCGCCAAGAGTTGCCGTGAATTTGGATCGGTGCTGTCCCCAACTCCAGCATCCAGAAGCCGATGTCCCGCCTCATAGCCGGCAACCGGGAGATTCGCGACCATTGCGATCGCTGCACGAAGCTGCCAGAGTAGCATCTGGTCTGGATGCTTTTGCAGGAACACGGTGCTCTGGCTCATAAACTGTCCCATAAGTTTGGTCTGTTCCGAGAGTTCGGTGGTTTGCTGCGCATTTTTCCCCAAAAGAATGAGCGCGTCGTAATCCACCTTGTCCATCCCTGTGAGAGGTGCCGCTTCGGACCTCATCGCGGCAGCCTCGGGCAGGCTGTTGTCAGACGCCGAAGCGGCTGAGCCCGGCGATGCAATCATCTCCGCTATAAGCGTCTTGGCCTTGATGAGGCGTCGATCGCTGGGATAGACGATGAGTAAACTTTGTGTCAACTTCCGCGCTTCTACATATTTTCCGGCGTGAACCATGTCGGTGATTATCTTGGTCATCTCGTCTGGCGCATTGCCTTCAGGTCCGGGAGCGGGTTCAGACGGCGCCTGCACCTCGGAATCCGGGATTGCCGTGGTGTTTGCAGCCGCTGGCGTGTCCGGCTGCGGCTGAACGGTTGGCCGCGGTTTGGGAGCCGGTTTGGGAGCAGCTTGGCCATGGAGCCGTGGAAGCACGGCCAGGACAAGGTGCGCCGCGAGAATGAGAAACACTGGCAGCTTTCTTTTAGTCTTTTCCATTGGTCCCCTCGCCTAGCGCAGCAGAGCCGGAGTCGTTCCTGGCTCCGGGCGATAGACCGCGCCTTTCTCCTGCAGTATTGTGTCCAATTCCTTGCTGCTCAAAAAGAGCCGCTTCACGGGTCCCTGGTTCGAGTCCGACATCACGAACCAGGTTTCCGCGCCATGTTGAAACGTCTTGGTAAGCACGACTTCGTGTCCGCCGTGCACGTTCCCATCCGACGGGACGACACTGAGCATGATGGGCTGGCCGGCGTTCAGGGTTTTGATAAATTCTGAACTCGGTACCACTTCGGCCCGACCGAAGGATTCGGCCAGCATGACCACCTCTCCGCCGTTGAGACCTTTGCTTTCGACGTAGGACTGCGGATTGTCCCGTTCGCTGGGGCTGCGCCAGTCCTCCTGGCTGATCAGCTCGGTTGCGCGTGCCGCAACGACCCCATAGGGCAGGCCGGTGGCATTGGCGAGGGCGAAGATGGTGCAATCTTCGTGCGTGGTCTGAGTGCCGGCTCCGGGGGAGCCCAGGCCCCTGCCTTGCGAGGCTTCCCGCACCAGGTCTGCATCATCGCCTCGGTTGAGAATCTCCTGCCATGTATCGCGGACCTGGCCTCCTGTTGCATCGGGATCGCCATCTGAACCCAACTTGTGCAAGGCCGTTCTGAGCCGTGCCTGCTTGTCCAAACTCCAACCCAGTTTGTTGGCCAGAGCCTCCAAATTCGTGGTTACAATGTTGTCCTTTACCTCGGGCTGCGCATCGGCGTTGAAATCCTTACTCTTTTGAATGTGGGAATTCAGGGCGGTCGACAACTGAGCCTGATCTTTTTGGCACGCTGTGTCTGCTTCCGAACCGGCCAAAACAGATGCGCATCGTCCATTCAAGTCGTTGATTTTGCCGTGGAGGGCCGCTCGCTCCTGCACCAATGCAGCCCGGCGCTGGGCGAGGGCGGGATTGGACGTAGCGAGATCCGGCGGCAGAACGGTAAGAGCGGGAATCTGCTGAGCCGGAGCTTGCGCCGTCAGGCTCAGGAGAAGTGCGACCAGAAAAGCCGCGCACCTCGCATAGCCGGGGCTCCGCCGCAGCCCACAGGACCCATCGACGATTTGCGACAGGACGGGGGCCGGCTTATTGATCATTGCGGCGTCGACCCACCGGTGGCTGGCGTTCCGTTAGTAGATTGTGACTGCGTTGCGGTTGCCGGCGTGGAAGCGTCGCCCCAATTCGCGTTGATGCTGTAGTTGTTCTTAACCAGAATATCCTTGATCTGGCTCTTTGCTCCAGTCTCATCAGCGGTGGTTTGTAACAGTTGCGACTGGAGTATCTGTTTCTGTGTACCAAGGGTTTTAACATCCCCAGTCCCGCTGTTGATTTGTTGCTGAATAAGGTCGAGCCTTTGTTGCTCATCGGCCCTGCTTGCGTCCAAATGTCCATAATAGTTAAGACCGTTTTGAATTGCGTTCTGGATTCTTGGATCGGTCATGGCCGCGGAGGGAATTTGTGCTGCAAGCGCCGTTGCGGCGGGCATTTGGGGAGCGGCCTTGTTTATGGGAATCGCGGTAGGAGGGGCGTTGGGAGCCTTGTCAAACCCGTAGCCCGACTGGACGCTGCCTGTTTCATTGCTGCTGCCGGCTGCGTTTGCAGCCGCGCCTGACTTGCTCGTGCTCGTAAGCGCGTCTGTTGTGCTCGTGATCGTGACCTGCTTCGTGGGTACGGAATTGGAAAGCCCGGCATTCGCCGTGGTCACGCCGTTCGACGAACCGAAGAAACTCGTCTGGCCTCCGGCAGCCGGCTGGCCGTTACTGCCCGCATTATTGGCAGCCGGCGACGATCCCGAACTTTGGCCGTTCGGGGCGTCCTTCAGCTGCTCGTCGGGACCAACTATTGGAGCGGAGGGTGCGTTGAGTATCTGATCAAGCTGCTTCGTTTTATCTTCCACCAGCCCCGCTTGTTGCTGTCCGCACGCCGCGCTTGCCGCGGACCCCGGCCCTGCGCCAGAGCATTGTGCGTTGAAGCTGTCAACATTTCCCTGTGCGGAAGTCGCTGGCGAGGATTGCGTCGCAAAAAGCTTGTCGATATCCTGGGGTTGCGGCGCGCCCTGCGAGTTTGATTGCGCAGCAGTCGGTGGATTATTCGAAAAAATGTTGTCGAGTTGCCCCTTGAGCGTTGCCGGATCCACAGTCGTCCCCGTTGCGTGACTCAGATCCACCACGCTGGTGTCAGAACCAAGCTTCACCAGGTTGAGAGCGCCATTCGGGCCAAGCGAAGTCTGCTGGAGTGAGCCCAGAAGCTGGGCCAACGCGTTACTGTTTTGTCCGGCCAGGGCTGCGTTCCTCTGCATCTGCTTGGCGATGGCGAGATTGCTGGCGATGGTTGTGTCACTCGGAGAAATGGCCAGAGCCTGCTGAAAATCATTGATTGCGCCTGCGTAGTTCCTCTGCTTCAGGAGGTAAATGCCGCTCTCGTTCAGTTGGTGCGCCTCGAGAGCCCGTTGCTGCACTCCTGGATCGGGCGGTGGCGGTGGCGGGCTGGAGAACAAACTGCGCACACCCTGGAGGATCAAATTCGCGCCGGCC
>Ga0302147_10000090_pt1 | contig 43472 bp, 37 predicted proteins | sample I_Bog_E3_2_FD_192438 | JGI IMG/M metagenome (GOLD analysis project Ga0302147, IMG submission 192438) | Peat permafrost microbial communities from Stordalen Mire near Abisko, Sweden - I_Bog_E3_2 | ecosystem: Environmental > Terrestrial > Soil > Wetlands > Peat | place: Sweden: Abisko, Stordalen...
CTTGAAGCGCTTGCATTCGTGATGCACTGCTACTTCCGTGGTTGTTGATGGAATCATTTGAAACCCTTTCTAAACGGCTACCGACAAAATGGAAGGTATGATAGTGGACTTCCCGCACGTATTTTAGGGAAATGTGCTTGCTGCATTCTACGACAGAGCCATCACTAGGAGGTTGTAGCAGCATCGCACGATTCTTGCACTCTGGCGCTTCCCTTATGCCAGTCCATCAGAGCACCAAAGCGGGAGGGGTTCGGAAGCCGCTTTTTAAGTTATTCATGATTCAGTGGGGATGTTTTGCAAATCCCATTCTGCATGAACTTCACGATGACAGTTAGCACAAAGGAGATCACATTTTTCTAACTCTATTGCGATCTTGAACCAAGCTCTACCGAAGGCAGAGGAAATCGCAAATTCTTTTTCACTCGGAATTCGATGGTGAAACTCCAACGCCGATATGCACTTCTTGTAGCCGCATATCATACATTTACCACCCTTGTGCTGAATGCACTTTGCTTTGAGCCGGAACCTTTTTGTAGTAAGGCTGCAATTAGCACAGTATTTGCGAAGTCTTTCAAACGGCGACATTACCTTTCCGCAACGTTCGCAATTAGTCCATTCATGTTTCCGATAATCTTGTTTTGAAAAGTTCACCGTGTTATGTGTGCCAAACGGAGTGCAAGCTAAACAGTATTTTCGCTTTTGTAGATTCCGCTTTTTACCGCCGATTACGACTGAACCGCTGAACTCTTTACCACACTTTCCACAGGTTTTCATTACCGCACTGGAAGCATTACCACAAGGCAGTAATTTATTAGGCAGGGGTAGGACTCGAACCTACGACCCTTTACGGCATAATTGGTGCGTAGCACGGAATCAGCCTACTGCAAGTAATGCTCTACCAACTGAGCTACCCTGCCTTTCCCTTTTCAAGGAACTACTTGCACACCAGAGCGGCGAGGTTTGCCGCAACCTGCACTGCCTTTTCGGCGTGCGCCAGGGAAGCGTCCTTGGCTTTGATCTTGGTGGCGATCTCTTCTTCATGCGCCTTGATCTTGGCAGCGATTTCTTCTTCGCTGGTCTGAATCTTCGCCTTCTCCTTGGCGGCAATAGCCTCCAGCCGGTCGATGGCGTCATGGAACTCGATGAGGATGTTCTTTACCGAATCCCGGTAGAACAATTTCTTGAAAAGCTTGACCAGAAACATGTTGCCTCCATTGTGGGTTGTTTGTTGCGATTGAAAAAGGTTGGTTACGGAAACTGGATTTGAACCAATATTCGCTGCGTCAGAGGCAGGTGTCCTACCGGGTTGGACGATTCCGCATCGGTTGCTCTATGATGTTTCTTACCACCACATGATATTGGCTGGCACTGGGTTTGCTGCTTTAGCTGTCTCTTTACCCAGTGCCAACCTTCCCCGGTTGCCCTTATGAGGGCACAGCGTTTTGCTGCATCGTTTCTTCGGGGGTTATTTGATCAAAATCAGACCGATGTATTGCCCACGCTTCTTGAAGCCGAAGGTTCCTTTGATGGCACCGTTCACCATGTGGGGAATCATCGCAATGAAGTCGTCCTGGAACACGTTGTAGGTTGCACCAGTAACGTAGTTCCGCATGGTTACGTGGGCACCTCGGTTGTGGGATTGCATGGATACGAATTCGAGAACTTCGGTGAACTCTGCGGCATCAACCATCGTGATTGTGTCGTAAATCGGTTCGTTCCAATTCGCAGTCCCATCAGGGCTCTTCTTGTATCCCGCGAAGTATTTGCTGCTGTTGCCTCGATCTCTTCGCGGCACGCTTCCGTCACTCAGTGTCGGTATTTGAAGCACTGTCTTAGCCATTCTTACCACTGATCTTTGTTTCATTCGTGATGGGGTCCAGCAGCTTGCGGAACGCTTCAGGAACACATTTGGGATCAAGAACAATGATGCGCGAAGGGTAAGTCAAGGTTCCCTTTCGAGAAAGAAGCTTGGGTCCGCGCCAGTAATCATCGATCCCGATTACCGTCATTTTGGTGCCGTTGATTGCCAACACCTTTCCGATCCTGAGTCCTGCGCTGTCGCCCTGCGTGATGGCATAAGCGATCAAGCTACCTACGTTGATGTCCTGCTCGGTTTTGTCCTTCAGAGCCATTATCTACCACCCTTCCGGCATTTCGATGTTCTCAGGGACTATGCAGAACATCGGGGCAATGTCTTGATCGGTGTAGCCAGCCAGCCCACAACCCACCCTCGTAAGCTCAAACTGAAGCTCGGGATGGCTCTCTGCGAACTTGATGAACTGGTTTACGTGAACCTGAATCTCTTCAAGGCTCAAGGAAACCCAGGGGGTGGCTTTGGTCGGCAGAGCGTAGGAAGAGCCTTGTAGACCCTCTCCCTGCCCATAAAGCGCCCCTCTCTCATCCATGGCGAACTTGGCAGCACCCCGTCTGTGGATGCCTAACCGGTTTGAGCCGAAAACAAAAATCTTCATCCTTCCCTCCATTGGATAGGTCTTGCATGATAAGTAAGTTTTCAAGGATCTTGGTTGTCGCCTTAACGACTCTTGTTTCTACCACCAACAAAAAACCCGCAGCATGTGCGGGTCTTCTGCTGTTGTTGGCTTTGGGTTACAGGTAGTTGATCAGAACCCGAACATCACCGGCAGCGCACACAGTGGCGTCAAGATCGGTCGCCGCAGCAGTGATTGCGATTCCGATACCGGTTGAGAAGTAGGAACCAAACAGACCGAACTCGATTTCCTTTGATCCTGAAGCGGGAATTGTGATGGTGCTGTATGGGGTGCTGGTGCCGACAGTAGGAGCAACCGCCAAGTTATACAGACGCACGTAACGAGCGCTGGTGGCGTAGTTGTTCAAGCTGAGGGAGAAAATCTTACCAGGAGTAGCCTTTACCGCAGCCGCGTTGGTTGTCGCCGCCGCCAATACTGAGTACTGTGACAGGGAAGCCACGTTGGGGCTGATTGTGGCATTCAGAGCAGGATCGGTAGCCAGGGGAGCCGTGGAAGCAGCCTTGACAGCCGCCATGCTCACACCATCAGTGATGCGGTTGTAGAAGCCAGACGCAATGGCAGGACCGGCAGTGATTGCCGCCACGGTGCCAACGGTGGTGACTGTGCCGCTGGCGATTGTCGCCGTGGTCTGAAGGTTGGCAGCGGTAGGCTGGTTGACGGTTGCAAGCCTGGGATCAAGGTCAGAGGTTGAGAGCCGGGTGAAAGCCTGGATCGTGCCGCCAGCGAATACCGTTGTGATGTTGCACTTGAGGTAACGGTACGCGGTCTTACCAGAGAAGAACCGGTAAGTTGACGCCGCGATGCTGATTGCAGCCTGGATGGGTGCGCCAGTGCCCACGGCATCATCGAACACGGTCAGAGTGACCCAGTTCACGTTGTCGTTACTGCCCTGGAAAGTGACCGCACCGGAAGAGATACCAGCAGAGCCATTCACCTGACAATAAAACGAACGGAAAGATGTTGGGTATCCGCCAACTGTGTCAATGCCGGTCGTGCCACCAGCAGCCAACATGATGTTGTTGCCAGCCGCCGACTGGGTAGCTGCACCAGTAATGCTCAAATCGTTCTGGTCTGAAGCCATGGTGACAGGCAGAGCAGCAGCCGAAGCAGCCACACCAAGAGCGATATTCGCACCGCCCACAGCGCTCATGTTGGTCATCAAGCGCCCGGTCGCATCGGTGAGGATGTTGCGTACGTTGGTTCCGTCTGAGCCGCCCATAGGAACGGGGTTTGCAGCAATCGGGCTACCAGCCGCAATGGCACCCTGCGCGATCACACTTGGAGCAGGATCGACAGCAAACGCATGAGGATTGATCTGGAAGCTTGCGGTTCCTGAAGTCCATGCGCTGGCAACAATCTTGAAGTGGGTTGCACCCCCGCAGAGGAAGTCCCATGCCCGTCCAGTGTTTGCCGGAAGCACACCTGACACGAACTCGCTGATCCCAGTATCGGTGCGTGAACCAGCCACACCATACCAAGTCGCCCCACCATCTGGCGAAGCAAGGAAGCTCACGTTCACACCAGCATAGGTTCCCTGCACTGAAGCCGTGAGCGCACCAGTGTTCGGCACAGCGAAAGGACCGATTACTGAAGCGGCGGTTGTGACGTTGCCAGCGGTTCCAGCAGCCTTGTAACCCTGGATGGTTACAACGGCATTTGTGATGTTCACATTGGGCGTGCCGCTTACCGCGACAGTCCATACACCAGCCTGATTCACAGCCCCGATGGTATTTGCGCCGGTAGGAAGTGCGGGAAGCGCAGCCAGAGAGACAGGCTGAGTAGCTTGCCAGAAGGTGCCTGAAACCGGCTGAGTGGCTTGGTAGAATGAACCTGAAACCGGAATGGTTCCATTCACGTTTACAGCGCCAATCGTGTTCGCCCCAGTGGGGAGTGCAGGAAGCGCCGACAATGATACGGGCTGTGTTGCTTGCCAGAAAGTCCCGGTGACAGGCTGTGAACCGGGGAAGAAGGTTCCGCTTACGGGAACAGTTCCAACGATACCTACGTTACCGATGGTATTGGAACCAGCAGGAAGCGCACCTGTGAGGGTTGCCGTTCCACTACCGCCCGAACCACCGCTTGAGCTACCGATACCAAGCGCAGCAGTATTTACTTTTGATGGCATATTACTCAACACCCTTAACATGAGCATTGAGGATCGGTGATCCTGTCAATGCGCTTGTAACCATGTAGAAGGAAGTCAAGGAATCCTTCGAGATTGTCAGAAAATCCGTGGGAAGCGCTACGGTATCCATGGCGAACGTTGCAAGCCAGACGAAGGTATGCCCGTCATCTGCACCGTACAAGTCAACCTGGGCTGTGCCTGATCCGGCGATTGCCACCGTAAAAGACTTAACCCCATCGTTGCATACTTCTGTTGGACCGGTAACGGCAGCGCTAACGTTTGTCAGCAACTTCTGGATTCCGCCGTTGAAATCAATAGGCATGAGTACCCCCTTGTTTGGGGGTATTACCACCAATCGATTTTGAATTCACGAAAAAAGGAACCACCGATGTGATTCCCTTATATCTACCACCAGTGCTATTCTGGCGGCTTTGCTACCCAGTGTGGGCAGATTCGGCAAGCATCAGTGCATGTAAATAAAAAATATCCTGGGTTGATCAGCTTTGGATTGGTGCAGCGAAGCTTATGAGTTTGAGCTTGGAGGATGTGTGCCCAATGAACGCAAGTAGTCAGATACTTGCATCCATACACATCCTCCAAAGTTTTTACTTTCATTTTAGCAATTCCGCCAAATCGAGGGTGATCACGTTGGGAACTTCCATGAGCCGCTTGTTGGTGCTTTCGGCTACACAAGCCAGCACTACAGCCTTGGGGAACCCATTGAGAGGATGAGTCATGGTGCCGCTACCGGAGATCACGACAAACTTTGCCGTTTCCCATGCTGCACTTCCATTCAGCTTGTCGTATGCAGCCCACATGTCGTGGACCATCATGACGTAAAGGCTATCCTGGTGCGTGGTAGCGTAGTTGAAGGTTGCACACTTCCAGCCATGATTGCGAAGCCAGGAAAGCACCGGCTTTGGGTCGGTATCCTGCGGCGGTCGCGTGTAGAAATGTTTCTCTACAATTACCGCCTTATCAGGACCGCCAAACTTGGCAAGAATGTTGTCTTCCAGCCTACCAAAGTCCTGGTTAAGTCCTGCACTACGTGCGCTGAAGAAGAGATAGTTCCCATCAACGAATAGGGAAATACTGTTTTGTATATCTTGGGACATTACAAATTCTCGTGCGGGGGTGGTCCAAATGCTGGAGAAGGATTGACGGAAGGCTCACCGGCTGGCTCGGGGATTACCTTGGGTGCCACAACGGCAGCAGGAACCTCGGATGCCTGGACCTCTGAGGAAGTCTCAGTGTCGGGGATGCCCAGCTTTTCATTCAGCCACTTCAACGCACCTTCGGGGGTGCCATTGTAAACGACTTCGCTATGCTGGATGCTACGGTCCATGATGGTCAAAAGGATCTTGCCATCGGGATAGTAGCCGTAAGTACCCTCGGCGGTATCAGCGTTGAGAGCAACGATTGCAGTATTGATCGGAAGGCTCATTCAGTTCTCCTTAGATTCAGGAATTACCACCAATACAAGAAAAGGGAGCCTAAGCCCCCTTCCCTCTCATTCATGTTTCACGAATTGTGAAAGTCACACCAGTTCGCAACCACCGGCAGTGCAAGCCAGTTCATGTGAACCGGTCGTGGTGTCTGACTTCTCGTATTCCGCCAGGATGCCCCACTTGATGTTCGGCATCTTGTTCACGAATTCGTTGTAGGTGGCTTCATCACATTCCTGATAGGGTGCCTGTTTGTAAACAGCATCCGACTCAAAGTGAGGCAGGAACGATACGCCGCCGATCTGGTTGAAGTGCTTGAATACCCAAGCGCCAACCTCCATCCACTCGGCTTCGCGCACGTAAACTGTGATGCTCACGTTATGTTCACACCAAGCCTGTTTGTAGACCATGTAAAGTTCCAACTGCTCAATCGCAGTGCGGTCATTACGCAACACAGCGCCCTTTGGAGCCTTCTGAGGGAAGCTGAAAACGTAGGTGGACTCAGGCTTGTAGGCATCAGGCTCACAAGGAACACCCTGGTAGTACATCATCTGGCTCAAGGGGTCTTTTACATCGCCGCGCACGGTGCGGATGTAGTATTCAGAATACCGTGGGTGGATGCCGCTGGCAGAGTCCACAAGCTGTGACACTGTGCCTGAGGGCTTCACGGTCGTGATTGCCACACTCTGATTGATCCCAAACTTACCGGACCATTCAGCATTGGTATCAATGGCAATCCGCTTCATGTCATCCAGGAACTTACGAAGGACAACCTCACCCAGCGAACCATTGGTGAGAGCGTTATCCATGATTCCCGTCATGGAAACGCCAAGCAAACGCTCTTCCTCTGAATTCTTCTTCCAATCCTTGCGAAGATAGCGGAAGTTTGTCAAGGTTGACTGCATTGTGCCCAAGATCACAGCCAGCCGCACCTTCTCTGCAATGGTTTCCGGCGTGTCGTTCTCGCGGATCACCACTTCAGTCAGATTGCAGAAGGACTTGCTGCGCAGGAGAATTTCAGCGCAAGGGTTGGTCCCGAAGTCGAAATTAGGATCGCGCCGACCGGACTTCACAGCCTGTTTCTTCGCGGCTTCACGGTTGAAGATCCCACGTTCGCCAGATTTGGAGTCATACAGCGACAACCACTCACGCATGAAGACGCCAATTTCCGGCTTCTCTGTATAGACAGCCGAATTGTTGGCAAGCCGACGATGGGGTTCTGTCACCCACCACTGACCCGACTTGGCGTTGCGCATACGCTCATCAGACAGGTTGCTCAAGCTGATACAGGCGGAACGGCGAACACCACCCACCACAACGATGTCAGCAATCTTGCAAGCAATGTCGTGACATTCCAGGCTGGTGAGTTTGCGCCCAGCAGCCTTGTTGAACACCTGGACGGTAAACTTGAACAGGTCTACAAGGGGCGCAGGACCGCTTGCACGCCCTCCAAAGGTTTTGAGCTTGGCACCGGACGGGCGAACCTTTGAAACGTCCCAGGAGGGCACCTGACCGCTGTAGAGAAGGCTGATAAGCTCACGGAAGGCAGACGCCCATCCGATCTTGCTATCTGCTACGCCGATCACGGTATCTGAAGTGTGGAAATCTTCAGCCACAGTGGGGAGCATATTGACGCTCTGGCGTTCGACACTGAAGCCTACGCCGGTTCCGCACATGAGGATGTACATGATCTCATCGAAAGCGCGGGGATGATCGATGGCAACATAGCTGCAATTGAACCCAGCTACATTATCCCTTTCAAGTGCGGGTCCGGCTGTCATGAACGCACGCATTGAGGGCATGATACGCATTGAATGCACGGCATCGCGCAATTCACGCAGAGTAAGATCGTCTACAAATCCTTTCTTCTGGAAGAAGGCGAAGTATCGATCCACGGTTTCATCCCAGGTTTCCCTGCGATTTAGATCATCCCTCCATCGAGCATATCTGCTCATGTGGATGAACTGCTGGTATTGTGTGAGACTCACAGTATTGCTCCTATAAAACGAAAAGGACGAGCGAGAGGGTGAATTACCACCGCTGCACGCCCGTCCTTGGAACCCATCCGCAGACCTATTCCTTGCCCTTAGCCTTCAAGGGTTTGTTCAAAGCCTGAAGTTCAAAACCCTGAACCGGGTTCAAAGAGATGATGTCAACATGGTCTACAAGCTTCAGCTTCAGGGCATCTTCCGGCATCAGCCAGAGATCCCGCGCCCCGGAGTCCTTGATAAGCTTCTTCAGCTTGGCGGTAGTGGTCTTGCAGTTCTTGGCGATCTCATCCAGCAGCATTTCATTGAGCTTCACATCATGCTCAACCTGCGCGGCGATCTCATCAATCCCACTGTAGCCGATACCACCGGACAAGCCGTGGATCATCGCCGTGGACTTGGGAGACATGAAGCGTGCCTGAGAAGTACCGGCAGACAGCAACAGCGCACCAGCAGAGAATGCATGAGAAGCGTTGTACGTAATCCAGTCCATTCCACTTGACCGGATCGTATTCAGCATCTCGAACGCTGCGTAAACTTCCCCGCCAACCGAATTGATTTCCAGCAGAGCCACTTCTGACTGCCGCTGGTACTTCAACTTGTCAACAGCAGCACGAAAGTTCTGTGCAGTGCGTTCGGTGATCTCGCCACGAATGGTAATGACGGGAGCGTAGTTACTAAGCATGGATGGACCCTGACCGAGCGCTTCCATCAACTCAAATTCTTCTTCACCAGCGGTGGATGGAATTGTCTTCTTTGAAAGTTTACCGAGGACGTTATTCAGCACCCGATACTGATTGCCATTCATTAATACTCCTTTGGAGACTCAATACCACCATCAAGAATGGTTTGAGTGTCGTTGAATTGCTCGATGACCCTTCGTGAGTCCTTTACTCCGTTTACTACCAACTCACCCATCACCCGAAGATTCTCCATTTTCTTGATGGTGAGGGTCGCGTACTCGTGATCGTACTTGAAGCCCAGCACCCTAGATGAATTCGAGGAACCATCAAGCATCCACATCAAAGCCTGGGTGATCGGATTGTATTCGGGTTTTCCTACGGTTTTCGCCATTTCGGCTCCTGTCGCGTTAATGTACTTAAATTCTTATTGCAGTTATTTAAGTACTTAATTAAGAATTATAATCTATGTACTGTTGTTGTTATAAATATATTGTACTTGAAAGGTAGGTGTACATGTACTAGCCAAACCCCCTCTTCCCCCTATACCACCACTCCGCACAACACCCATTTTGTGAAAAAGTTTCGATTGGTGGTATTGACAAGTGAAAGGCATTAATGTATGGCACTTAACAGCGGCAGCACACGTAACAAACTCCATGTTTCAGCTTCGATGCGGGGTACTCAGAACCGTGTCAACTCAAGTTTCGCTGAAGACCTTGCCAAAGATTTCCCGGATGATCCCGAAATGCAAGCCTGGATTGAAGCGAACAAAAAGGGCTTGAACAGCCCTAATGCGGATGGCTCCATTCCGTTTGGAGCAGACCGGCTGGATGACTATGAGCGAAACAAAGCCCGTGCAGCAGAACCTACCACCGATCACTGTAGGGACCGCAAGGGATGAACTGAAGACGCTTGGCGAAGCGTATGGGTCCAAGGACATAAAGTTCGATGACCCGAAAGCTGCAAAGCGGCAACGCATGTCAAAAGCCTTCCTTGATGGCAGAGCCAAGCAGCACGAGGAAAAGCGAATGACGCGCAACCCACCAAAGACAGCCAAAGAGCGCACGCAGGTTGATCGTGCGGATATTTTCATGGAAGCAGAAGTCAATGCCGATCCCGTACAGACAGTGCGTGCGCGGTTGACAAAGATGTGGATCATGGAATGCAAGGTGAATGACGATCTGTATTTGGCAGAGGTTATTGACAACTCTGCTCTATCAGCGTCCAACAAGCGCCTCTTGGAGCTTTCCCAGGGGTTGAAGGCTCTCCCGAGCCAGACAACCGGCGAGAACAAGGGCACCCAGCGGAGCACCGCAGAACTCATTGAGGATGCTATTAAGGTCGAGCGGAAAGAATCCGTTGAAGCTCTTGAGCTTGGTAAGAGCATGATTGACAAGGCTGATACTGCTTTCGGTGAAGGTTCTTGATGGCTGCCCTTCCCGCTAACAGTGCGCTTAGACTAAAGGAAGACCCTTTTCTAGCGCTTGATGTTCTGATGCAGGGAATCAGTCTTCCTCCGCATCAGCAATACCAGTTGCGCGAAATGTGGCGTGCAACATATATCTATAGCTCTTCGGGACGTTCTACTGGCAAAACAGTATTTACAGCCATCTTTCTTCTTCTGTGGTGTGCTACTCATCCAGGGACCAAGGCTCTTTGCTTGGGGTTGAAGTTCACTACACCCAAACTCCTATTAGAAGCAGCAGAAGGCTTCCTGAAGAAATTTCCAGAAATCGCCAAATGCATCCAACTAACCGCATCAAATGACTTCATCCTCCATGGTTCCGACCGCTGGACCATGAAGTTCAAAAATGGATCGGTTATCACAGCCCTGCCCTCTGACATCAACAAAAAGGGTGCGCGTGTTCGTGGTTTCCGTTGCTCAATTCTTGTCATTGACGAAATTGCCGCTATTCCAAGCGAGATTGTGCGGCAGGTATTCATGCCCTGTTGTTCAATCACCGATGATGAGGGATACCGGAAGGTAATCAAGCTCACTACCGGTGGCTTCCGTCCGTCCGCTGCTTGGGATGATTGCCGTGAACATTACCGGCAAGTTAGGGCTGGCAATACTGATTACGCCTTCTTCAACTTCACCTATCTCGATGTTCCGCCCGAATTCAATTTCATTATTGATAGGGAAGCCATCGAAAATATGATTGCCAATTCTTCCCCGGATGAAGTAGCGCGGGAAGTAAACGGAGCGTGGAGCGAGGCGGGTGGTAATTATTACTCAGGCGGGATGCTTGAGCGTAATCGGCTTGCCGCCATCAACAACGAAATCTATCCCGAGACTACCGGCGAACGTGGCGCGGTTTACGTCATTGGGATTGACCCTGCTGCGCGGGGAACCGATCATACCGCAATGGCAGTCCTCAAGCGACTGGCACCCCGTAGATGGGCTGTAGTTGAGAGCGTTTCTCTCAATTTCAGAAAAGCCTCCATGGAAGAGAACGCCAAACTCTTGATGGAATACATTGAGCGTTACGACCCTGAATACATTGGGCTTGACCGCAATGGTGGTGAGCAGCTTATTCAGGAAATGAAGATTTACTTTAAAGACCGTCCTGATAACTGCCCAATCAACATGGATGCAGAATCATGGGAAAGAGGGCGCAGAATTTGTCGCCAGTTCGTCCCAACGGGCACCGGCAAGGATAACAACACCAGACTCAATGCGCGGCTCCTGAGGGCACTGGACGGCAACGGCACACCTGAATTGCTGCTCCCTGGAAGCACTCCTGAGGATTCCGATTTCGAGCGGTTGGACTCCATCGACAAATTGCAAGTCCAGCTTTTGAGCATCCAAGCAACACCAATGGAAGCCCAAGCTGGTTTGTTCAAATTCTCTAGCACTATCAAAAAGGACCGATATTCGGCACTCCTGTACGCCTTTAACGCCGCTGAAGAGCTTGTGGAAGGTGAAGAGGACTTTTACGGCAATGCCAACGGGGCAGAGGAAGAACAATCCTGGGTAGCCGGAAGGTTGTAACTCTCACTAAACACAGAATAGGTTAGGGGCATACATGGGCAATCGTCTACAAAATTGGATTATCGAAAAATTGGACTTGGTTAGCTTCCTCAAGGATGCTAACACGGCTCGTGAACAGGCAGACATTCCCGCCGTAGGCATACCCAACCAGACCCTCCCCGCGAACCAGGGCGACACAACCGTAGCTGGCGATCTCACTTCCAACGTTGGACCGGCAGCAAACAAGCTCACATTCGCCCGTAAGGAAATTCCGAAGCCTTCTGATACTGACAACCTCATCCAATACATTAAGCAGTGGCGTGCGCAGCTTCGCATTCGTCCGGTGCTTACAGAGCTTGGTGAGGCTATCTGTGATGGCTTCCGTCTTCGTGGTACACCTGAAGTAGAGCTTTGGGCGGCAAAGTCCCGTCTGACAGCCAAGCTTGTCCGTATCGTCCTGGAATTGGCTACGGTGGGCTGGTGTGTCGTGTACGTGAGCGAAGACCCCAAGATGCCCCCTACCCTCACCGTTCTCAACAACGTGGGCGTGAAGCGGGATGTCTACGGCAACGAGATCATTTACCTTCAGCTTACCGATGACGTAAAGACCATCATCAAGGCAAACAGCACCGCTTACCCTGCCTATTGGAGCCAGCAGCTTGACATGGCTGGTGGTGTGAATATCACACGTATCTATGGACAGCCCGGTCAAGCTCCCAAGCCCGGTGGCAAGCTTGTCCAGGGTGGAGCGTATTTCATTACCGTAGAAGGTGATGCGGAAGACACACTGCCCGTTCCTCCTTGCTATCCCTTCCTGGGTGAAGCATCTGATGCAGAGCGCATTTCGGATTCCATGGGTGGATTCGTGGATGCTGTGAAGTATTACATGATCCATGCGAAGGTTGGTAATAAAGAAGGAGCAGACAAACGAGATGGGCGCGAGAAGCCACCTAGCAATGCACGCCTCAAGGATGTTTTCAATAGTTTGTCTGTGGGCTTTAGGGCTGGTGCCCTTGTCACACCAAGTGACGTAGAAGTTGAATATAACGTCCTGAAGGATGATCCCTTCGCCATTGCGAAGAAGAACCAGAAGGAAACCGCGCAGAATCTTCGTAAAAATATCGGCGTGCCCGATTACGAAGGCGCAAATTCAGACGGTGCCGTTGCGTTCATGGCGCGGGGTTTCTTGCCCTCCATGCATTTCATTCGGCACGCTTGTCTTGTCGATCAGTTCTTGAAGCAGTTGATTGCTGACCTTGCAGCAGCGAACCGGATTCCTGGAATTGGGGATGCGCGGATTCTCTGGTCTGAGGCGGCTGTCCAGGATATGGGCACGCTCATCAATCTGGCGAAGCAGAAGCAGTCAACCGGTGCATACAGCCTACAGTCTCTTTGCGAATCGCTTGACCCGGATTTCGATCTTCAGCGTGAACTTACCCTGAAGAAAGTTGAACTGGAAAACATCGATCTCATCGGCAACATTTACGAGATGGCACAGGGCGTGTGTGACAAAGCGCTCGAAAATGCCGCTCAGAACCCGCCAACCGCACCAAAGGGGGGAAAGCCAGCAGGAGATGGAACGGGCGCTCCTGAAGCCACTGATACGCCAGCAAACGATGCTCCAGCGGCTTCCAAGACTCCAAAGAAGGGTGGACCGAAACAGCCGGTAACGCCAGATAACGTGCAACCAAGCAAACCAACTGGAAATACCGGCGGTAGACCATCAAAGTAAAGGAGTCAGAAATGGACGAAGTTCTCCATGAAGTTTCTGAACTGGAAATTGCCGGTACTTACAATTCCAACGTGCTGCTGGATGATATCGTCCGCATGAGCGTGAAGGCATTGGGGTTCGCCCCCAATCGCAACAACTTCATGTTCAAGCGCAAGCCGCTGGAAAAGTTGCATCAGACGAAGTTTGGCAAGGTGATCCCTGCCTTCAAATCGTTTGAATCAAAGCAGGTAAACCGCAACCACAAGAGCGTTGATAACGGCGCTCGTTCCAATGAGCCTATCGGCTACGTTGAGAATGCTTGGCTGCGTGAGGATGGAATTTATTTGGATTTGGTTTTGTGGAAGCGTGCGATCTCTGATAACGAGCTTGCGCAAATTCGGCTCGATCAGACTCACGTAAGCATGGAAGTCGAATACACGGAGCCGAAGAAGGAAAATGGCGTCCGCACGATGTCGGAAAATTCCACCATAAGCTTTGTGGGTATTGCCGTTCTCTTTGATGGCATTCAACCCGGCGACCAAAACTCAGGCATTATCAGCGTTGAGAATGCCCTTTATAGGGAGACTTCCGAAGAGCCAATTCTCACTAAACACAATATAGGTATAGAGGATGAAAGTTCCTCGACCTCAACTCCCCAAGGAGAACAAATGGAAAATCTTACACCCGAGCAGTTTGCGGAACTGACTGCGGAACTGGCAGCAGCCAAGGAGCAGAAGGCTCTTCTGGAAGCTGAGAAGGCTGATCTCCTGGCAAAGCAGGAATTGGCTGCGGTTTCCCAGGCTGATCTTGAAGGTAAGCTGGCGGAACGTGATGCCAAGCTTGATGAACTGCTTGCGAAGGAGAGCGAATACATCTCCCTCCAGACTCAGGTAGCGGCAATGCGTGACACTGCTTTCCAGGACAATCTTGGCAAGTGCTTCTCGATGGATACCCTGTCGGATGAGCAGAAGTGTTTCGTGCGTAGCCTCTTCTCTGACTGCTACGGTAACGCCGACAACGCACCCTTCATGGCGAAGGCTGCAATGCTTGTCGGGATTTGCAATGCTGCATCTGATGACGTTGTGACAATCACAAAGTCCTCAGCATCAACCGAAGACTCTACCGTTGCCGGTGGTGATCTTGGCACTGCTACCTCAAACGAGGCTGCTGTTGTCGCTGATGGCACCGTGGCGACTGTGGCTGAAACCGCAGTGGTCGAAAACGAGACAGTCACCGCGCCTATCGAGGCACCCTCCATCGCTGCAAGCCAGAGCAACGAAGCGGAGTTCAACTACCGGCACCTTCGTTCACGTTAACCCGTAACACCAACCTTCTCAAAGGAGAAAACAAATGGCAGTCGTAATCAACGGCACCTACGCAACCGAAGTTCAGCCGACCACAATCGCCGCTGCACAGCTTCCCGGTCTGGTCCTTCAGTACAACGCCAGCGGTATTCTGGCACCCGCAACCACTCGCGTGGACGCGCTTCTGATGTCTGAGGTAGTATCTCAGGCTGACTACATCAACAGGTACTTCATCTACCAGGATGTTGATTTCGGTCCCTACACTCAGATTGGCGAAGCAAGCACCGTCGCCAAGGGTTTCCGTGGGTACACCGCTATTGGCATTCTCGTGAACGCCCCTACCCTGATCGCTGCTGGCACGGAGCTTCAGCTTAACAGTGGCGTCCTGGGCGCTTACGTTGCTGGCACCAAGTTCGGCGCTGCGGTTGACGCAATCGCTGCTGGTTCACAGTACACCGGTCAGGTTCACATTTACTAATCCTGACTTAAACAAGTCACCTTCAATCAAACAAGGAGAACAAAGATGGAAATTTCCCGCAACATCGACCTGACCGGCAAGAGTGCCAAGGATCAGGAAAAGCAGGAGATGTTCAAGAAGTGCATTGATCCTTCGGAGAATGCACGCCAGATTGCCTCAATTGGCAAGATGCTGGAAGAGGACATTTTCAACGCTTACGAGACTGCAAAGCTCGATAAGGGCGATGTCCTGAATACCCCTGAGGGCAAGGAACTGGCGGCTGCTGTCGGTCCCACCGTCATGCTGACCCAGCGTGATACGTTCTTCGTTGAACAGCTTGCCGACCGGTATGCCTGTAACTTCGGTGAGCCGATCTACTTCCTGCGTAGCACTGACGTACCGATGGGCGTTGTGACAGCTTCCATGACCGATTCCGGTCCCATGTCTGTCAACATGCTCCAGACCATGAACGGCTACGACATTCCCGTTCCTGTCGCCGGTCAGCGTCTTGTCATGACTTTTGAATACGATGACCCACAGCTTGCAGAATCAATGTGGTCCTCGCGGTCAAAAGCCATCGATATGGCTAGGTATCGTATTCGGAAATCTCTTCAGGATATGGTTTTGGCTGCTTGGCAGGGCGCTTTCGTGGCTACCTTCCCCGCTGGCGTGAACCACACTCTGGCTGGTGGCAACGTGCCCCCGACCGGCAACATCATCAGCAACAAGGTTTCCGATGGTTTCACCGGCAAGCTTGATATGGTGGCTGTGTCTGGTTTCGGCAACTACATTGACACCTACGGCTTCAGCGGACAGAAGATCATGTTCGTTTCACCCCGGCGCTTTAATGATGTGAAGACCTGGGTTTCAACCAGCACCATCACTGACGCTGGTATGATCTACGCGAAGCAGATTTTCGCTTCTGGCGCTTCCGTGGATAGCATCCCTCTTTACGACACTCTGATCGTGAAGAAGAACGTTGTTCCTGACAACGTTGCATGGTGCCTGTGCGTGGATGACGGTGTTTCCAAGACCCTGGGCGTCTACCAGTGGGGCAAGATTCAGACCGTGCCCTCAATGGCTCACAAGCCCCTGCGTGCCGCCTTCGACGTATTCGTACCGGGTGTGGCTGGCGTCTGCCATGACATGGTTCGTGTTGCCGTGGTTCAGTTCTCATAAACAAAGAGTTGGGGAAGGGAATAAACCCCCTTCCCCACTTCTTCGGGAGCCATAATGGCAGGAACACTCTTCTCAGACCTCTATGATTTGGTGCGCGTTGCCACAGGTAACGATGATCCAACCATCGGTCCTGAGATTCTTCCTGACACGCGGATTGATGTTCTTCTCACGAGCGCTGCTCTTACCATCACATCTTACAGCCTCGACTTTCCGCCGCTGGCTGTAGACGTTACAACCGCATCACCAACGATTTTTGTCAGTGGCGATGCGACAGAATCAGCGCTCGACCCGCACCTTGTTACCGCTCTGGCGCATATTGTAGCCCACAAGTATTTCGTGGGCATCAACAACCAAAGTGGCATCTCAGTGTCATCAGGAATCATCAATCTTGCTGCTGAAGGCTTTGTAGGTTCTGGTGCAACAACCATCCAGGCAAATGAAGGCGATCTTTCTTCCGCCATCATCTACATGACCCGTAAGCGCAACGAAGCTTTGGCGCAGAAGAACCTACGCTAATCAATCAACCAATAGGAAAGGAACCCTCAAATGGGAAAAATTCTTACCGCTATTACGGGGATGCACGAGCATTACCTGACTGCGTGCTTTGCCAACATTCAGATGGCTTGCCTCGCACAGATGCTCGTAACGGCATCCGGCACTGTGACCGCCCAGTCGCTTTCCAACGTGGCGTCCAGCTTCCCCGTCTACAACGCCAACACTCAGATTTTCCTGTCTGTTGACGGTTTCAGCCACATCCTGGCTCCTGTGACCTTCACACTGATGGCTCCACCCGTCACTGCGATTGCCAACGTGCCTGTGACTGCTGGCGGCACTGGCTACACTCAGGGCGCGGCTGTTACTGCCACTGCTGGCACCGTCTCTGGCTTCGCTGGCTTCGCCAACGTCTCCAACGGCGTCATCACTTCAGTGTCAATCACCAACCCCGGCTCCTACACCGTGGTTCCTACCGGCTTCACTTGCGCTGGCGGCACTGGTGCGACCTTCGGCGCTGCTGTCCTGGGCACCGGGTTGTCACTTGGAACTGTCACGGTTCCCACTGGCGCACCAATGGATACAATCATCCCATTCGCTCTGGCGGGTTCGATTGCGACTGCGGCTCCTTACGGCTTTACCGTGAACATCACTGGTGCGCAGTCAGGGACCAACTTCTCCATCTTCGCCCTCGATAATACCGCTTCTCTTTGGTATGATATGGGCATGAACTACGCAGAAGGCTTGGACTTCGCTGATGGTCCGATTGCCTCTCCTGTGGCTCGTGGCTGGTCAAACACTGACCACAGCAAGCGCATCCCCACAACCAATAACTGGCATGTAAACCAGCTTTATTGCAGCCAGTATGAAGGTATCGCTTCGCTTCGCGGAAAAACCTTCATGATTCAGGATCAGGTCCATACCGATGGTGGCGCGACCATCAAGGAAATCACCTACGTCCTGAAGGCTACTGTTGAGAATTCCTCACGGAATATCGGCGGCGGCGGCGGGAACCACAACGCAGACTCAGTGAACTGCACCGGCTACTACATGCGGAAGCTGGTCTATACGCTGGACGCGACTGCGATTACCGCGACCAACTAAAGCGGAATGGCACGACAGAATTAGGGGGAGGCTTCGGTCTTCCCCTTTTTCATTGGTGGTAGTGAATAGTAGGAGATTCTATGTCGATTTACACTCCAAGCGCGATTGAAGCCAACCAGAAGAACTTGACTTCCTTTCGTGGTGAAGAGGGGCTTATCTCGTTCTATCGTGAAGCGGATTTTGCCGCACTCACGAATCAGGCTAATGCGCGTTCTCAAATGACGCCCGTTGGGGAATATCTCTACTACACAGGGATTGCCATCAACGATAGCTCGGTAGAGCTTCCTTCGTTCCAGAGCTTCAATTCGGCAAGCAAGAACATCTTTGCTCCAGGCTACAGCGAATGCACGATGAACATCACGGCGCTGTTCACCCAGGAATGCTCTGACTTGAACTGGATCGCTCCTGGGCATCCCCCGTTGCTTGCCTGCATCGATTACATCGACTCTGACAATTCCGGCAAGAAATCGACCGGCGACATTCTGGATGCCAACGGGAACTATGCTCAAACCATCGTGGTTCGCCAGCTTCGCCGCACCACCCGCAAGATCACCGGCAGTCGTGGCGCAAGCGTAACCTACGGCGTTGATTTTGTAGGAACTACTGTCACCGAACTCCCCGCTGGCTGCATGGACATGTGACGGTGGTAATTTAGCACAATAACTGTTGCCAACTATGGATGGCTCTATTCTCAATGGAGAGAAAATGTCATCCCCTACCCAGGCTGCGGCTGAAACGGTAGCGCCCGAAGTGCGGCGTATTACTGCCAAGGAATATCTCGCTTTGGCAAAGACGGATCGCCCAAAGATCCTGCGCGAAAAGACTGTGAATGTTCCGCTCAATGATGAAGTTGAGATGGGCATCACCGTGCGGCAGCTTACCAAAAAGCAGATCGACCTTCTGAATGGGCGTGTGCTGGGTGCTATGCCTGTGGTGCCTACCGTATCACAGACCTATTCCACCATTCACACCGATCCCATCACCGGCAAGGCTCGGCGTCCTGGCACCTACCAGGAGCAGAACGCAGATGACCCCAAGTACAAGCAGAGCATCGAAGTGTGGTTCAACAATGCCTGTGTGTGGATGGCTCTCTTGTCTGCGGCTGAAGACCTCGGCGTTACTACGGAGAACATCGAAGAGCGCTTCAACGAGATCGAAGATGAGCTTCCCGGTCCTGCACTTCTGCGCGTTGCTATCGAGGCAGCGCAGATGAACGAAGGTTTGAACCTTGCCGACCAGCTTATGAACCAGATTCGCAGTAACGATGCGATCATGGAGCAGGTTGCGGAGTTTGAGGCGCTTCAGGAAGAGGCTGAGAGGCTTCGTGCAGCCGCGCCCGTTGCAACCCCGGCTGAAGCCAAGGCTGAATAAGCATGAACCTTGAAGCAACTACCAGACTGGTTGCGGAGCGTGAGCTAATCACATCCAAAACGCTTGAGCTTACCGCTGGTGGTTGCTCTATCACATTCTGCCTTGAGACAATCAACGCAGATGCCAAGAGGAAGCTGAAAGCGGGATACGATGAACGCTTTCCGGTGCCACCTGTGATTGTTCACAAAACGCCCGTAGGCACTGCGGCAAGGTTCGATCTTGAGAGCGAAGCCTACCAAGCGAAGCTGACCGAATGGTATGAGTCGCTGTCTTATGGGGTTCTAGGGTCAACCTTAGGACTTACGGATGATGAAGTCCGGGATTTGGAAAACTGCCTTCCGGCTGAATTCATGTCGGAACTGTTTTCCACAGCCTCTTTGATCAACGGCGTTCAATCCGAACCGCTTGCCGACATTATCAAAGACGCCATGTGGGCACCTGAGGTTCTTGCCTGGATCGAGACATACAAGGCGAAGGGGGATGAGGTTCAAGTTACGGACACGCCCCTTTTCCGCCAAATGGAAGCCATGATCGAAGCCGGTTTCACATTCCGGCAATGGGATGACCTTTCCCCACGAGAGCGGATGTTGGTCATCAACTGGCACGAATACAAGATGGTGCGCGAAGGCTACATCTCCTGGTGGACCACAAACAAGCACGCAAGCCCCCAGTCACCAAACCCGATGCGTAGGATGGTTGAATAATGGCAATTTGGAATAAAACCGCAAACGAGCTTGCCGAACGGCGCAATAGCTTTCTTCGGGATCTTGGGCATGTCGGTATGGATGTCACCTATCGGGTGATGACTACCGTTGGTGGCACCTGGGATAACGTTCAAGATGCCCTCGTGGGAGGCACCCAGCAGCCCCAGGACACGTTGTTCCCCAAATCTGGTCTACTGGTGCCAATCAAACAGATGGACGATTCTGGCGAAGGAATGCGCATGAATCAGAAGATGGTCGTTGCCGGTGGGCGCAAGATGGCTGGGGTGGACATCACCACTATGGCGATCATCCGCTTCAACGTGAACATCCCACTCAGCTTTGATGCAATTTACCTCATCGGCAATGCAGCCCTCGGGCTTCAGCAGTACCACCTTGACGCCATCATCAATACCGTTGCCATTGGTCCACTTCCGCTTTGGAATGAAGTGCGCATGGTCAAGTTCTAATGGCAAAATCCATTGAGCAGCAAGTTGATGCCATCGAGACTTTTATCCTAAAGTCGGTCAGGGATGCTCTGCTCACGGATTCATTCAAGGCAATCAACAAAAGCCTTCCCAGCTATGACCGGGCTGTAAAGGGAGCTTGGAAGGACGCAGCGGCAGACCACTTCGCCAATGATGTTCCGCACGCTTACCGGCGCACCAACGCTATCGCGGACCCTAGCATTGCCAAGATCAGTGTGTCGAAGGTTTCCCTGTTCGACCCGAATACCATTTCGAGCGAATTGTTCATCACTCTTGATGGTGAAAAGGTTCTCGATCTTCACAAGAAGGCGCAAGTCACATTGGCGGATCGGGATCAAGGTAAACCTTCGCCCAACTTCGCCCAACTGATTCGCTATCCATGGAACAAAGACGCCGCCGGTCAACTGTATTTCCCTGCTATGACTGCCCCGGAAGCCGGTGTGGTGGGTTCCATGCAGAAGCAGCAGCATACCTATTTGGCGGAATATTTGATGGCTGGTCCTAACAGCCCAAATCAGCCTATCGTCTACCGCGCATTGGGAAACTCTGGTGGCAGTTCTCACGATGCCGCCAAGGGGTTGGATTTGATGAACACCTTCCTTTGTGACCTGGGAATGCTTCCGGTTGGTAAGGTAGAGGCATGGACCTACGCCGATTTCGATCCGGGTCATGCTGGTGTAATCGATAGCTTGGTTGATGATATTGCGAAAAAGTTAACAGGGTCTATAGAGATCGTGTTTGGCTAAATCGTTGGTGGTAGTTAAAGATGAGGTAAAATTGTGACCGATATTGTGTATCTCTCTGGTGAGGATTTTGCCTCTCAAATCGCTTATCAGATCAAGGCAATCCTTTTGGAATGCCCTGAACTGATCATTGCTATGCCTGGATTTACGCAGGATATGACCGGGGCGAACATCTTGCAGTTCCCAGAGATTGGGGTTCTCTGGAATACTGTAACCCTCACCGGGAATGTAGGCAATTACACCCCTCAGGTTTTCACAACGGACGGGCTGACTGCACGCCTAAACTTCGCCACTACGCAAACCGGAGCGGTGACTGTGAACAACTACAGCCGGGCAAGTAGCTACATTCTCGCCAACATCAATGATCTTCAGACCAATTTGTTTACTTATTTTGGTGATCCGAATATTGGCAGCAAAATGGTCAACCACGTTCCGGTTGTAGTTCCGCTTGTGAATCGGGATAAGACCAAGCTCGTTAGGTATGCTGCTGGTTGTGAAGTTTTGCAGGTCCATGGTGTTATCGCCATTTATGGCGGCAGTGATCAGGGCAGCATCCAAAACGTAAAATTGGAAGCAGCAAAATTCTATCGCTTCGTTCGTGCGTATAAATTCTTGTTTTCTCAGAAAGGGCTTACCCAGGCTCAGTTTGAGATGCCAGATTATTCCATCTACAAGGATTCCCTGTATGAAGCGGCAATCCCTTTCACAGCGATGGTGACACTGCAACCAGCACCACAAACCACCGAAGTTCCTTTCGGCACAACGCTTCCACCAACACCAGTATAGGATGTGATTTTCACATAGCCGATTTTCATACCACCCCTTGCGAATTGTAGGGGTGGTAGTTCTTTGTATACTTGCTTGGGGAAAACATGGCAACGAAGTCAATCAATATCGGTATTAAGGTCGGGACTGATCTTTCCAATTTCGTGAAAGAGATCGATGCAGTCAAACAGTCTCTTATCGGGCTGGACAGTGGTGTAACGTCATTCACAAATTTGACCAAGGCAACCAAGGAGTGGGAAGAAGCCCTCAAAATCGTCAATAGCAGCCTGGATGCTATCACAGGCAAGCTTGCTCAAATCAAGTTGCCTTCCGGTGCCGCAGCCTCACGCGCAGCAGCAGGGGCAACCGGTTCCCGTAGTAACTCATTCACTGGCGGTCCTGGAAGCCCAAGCGGCTTGTCCTTCGTAGGCATGAACAAACAGCAGCTTGCGCAGTATGCAGAAATTCCCCTTCTTCTCAGGAATGCGACCCCGGCAACCCTGGCGTTGGCGAAGAAGCGGTTTGATCCCTGGCAAAATAGTGTCCGCACCACAGATGAAGAGTTTGGTCGGATGGGCGCTTCCAAGCGGGAGTTGAGTAACCCGAATTGGACTCGGCAGCAAATGGCGAAGTCCGGTAAGTCTTTTGAGGAAGAGGAAAATAACCGGATCGAGGCGCTTGCGGATAACGCACGCCAGACTCAGATGTTCCGCGCCCGAAACAGCTTGGCAAGTGCATTGTCCAGGCAGATCGAAGCCAAGGGCGCGGGCATGGAAGCCAGCGGTGAAACCCTTCGGCGGAATGAAGCGGTAAGGCAAGCTCGGCGCATTCGGGCAACCGATGCAGACCTTGTTGGCACAGCCAAGCAAGAAGACCTTGAAAAGCGGTTGGTGGCGAAGCCCTTTGAGGATCAGGTTGAGGCAGAAAAGGCGCGGGATCGGGATCGGTCGATCAACCAAGGGATCATCCGTAGGGATGCCCAGGCACAGCAGCGTCAAATTTCAGCGACCGATGCTGAAAGGGTAGCGGATCGCCAGCAAGCGGAAGTTCTGCCTAAGCAGTTCATCCACGAGGAAACCAAGCGCGTTGCCGACAATGCTGCAACCCGGCAGATGGAAGACAATGAAATTGCTCTTCAGCGCAATGAGTGGAAGTCCCGTTTCACCAATTCCATGGTGGATGGGCGTGAGCTTTCCGATGATATCAAAATGGCGCGGCGTAATGGCACGCTCACCCCTGATCATCTTGAGCGGGGCGCAGCAGCACTTGACGATTACCACGCTACACGCGAAAAGCTCAAGCAGGTTCGTGACGGCAAAGAGGTAGAAGGATTTGAAGGCGTTGATGCCGAAACCGCTACAAAGGCAATCGGAACCATCAACGGTCAGATTCGGAACATGACCGGCGCACTTCACGAAGCTAAGAGCGGCTTCATGGATACCATCAAAACTGCCTTGGGCTTTGGCTCGGCAGTAGTCGGTATGCAACAGGTTATCGGCGCACTGAAGGAAATGTATCGGGCTGCTGTCCAGGTGGATGAGGTCTTCACAAAGGTCCGCGCTGCTGCTTCCCTCGTGTCTGACCCCAACCGGAGGGCGCAGATCATCCAAGGAACCCTCCACGGCTCCCTGGCGGCGTCTACGGGGCTTGGAATGGACCTTGGGGAAGCTTCCCAGGCGCAGCTTGCGGTTCGGATGAACGGTAAGGGCGGTCCCGGCACTGAAGCGCTTGCCAAGACAATCACCAATCTGGTTTATACCGGTATAGGCAACGTCGATACCTTCAGGAACGCCTTGGTGCCTATGCGTAACGCTGGGCTGGATGATGGCACTATCGCTCACCATTTGGAGACAGTCAACACTCTGTCTGCAAACGCCGGTATGTCTGATGATCGCCGCCGAAGTTTCCTTCAGTCGCTTTCTTCCAACATGGGTGGCTTGGGCACCATCGGTGACATGAATACCATCATGGCGATGTCTTATCAGGAAGCCGAAGTATCGAAAGACCCTTCCCGTAACAGCCGCCTCAACCGCTTGGAAGTGGGACTTCAGAACCCGAAGAACCTTGAACGGTTGAAGCAGATTCTTAGCCGGAACGGGGAGCGGTACGATATCGGCGGGATGTCCATTGATGGAATTCTTAATAACGGAAACCCCCAGTCAACCGTAAACATGCTGGCGGAATTGGGTCAGTCAGGGCAGCTTTCCCACCAGGAAATGCGTGCCGTTTCTCAGACGATTGATGCCCGTACTTCTCCTGGCACCTTCGCCTTACTCACCAAGGACATGGATACCGCAAAGGAAGCCGTTTCCCTGGCATCCAACAAAACAGCCTACGGCTTCAATACCTCAGAGGACGCCGCCAAGATTCAGTCTGAGTCCCTTGGGGAATCCACCAAAGCGGTCATGAATTCCTTCAATACCCTTATGGGGGTTGGAATCGGTCCTGTTGCCGAAGGGATGAAATTCCTTGCCGCCCTTCTTTCTCCCGCAGGGCAAGCAATTGGAACTGCTGGAGCAAACGCACGCGCAGCAAGCACCAATTTGCTGGACTTTGGTAAGTCTGTAGCTGTAGCGGCAACCACCATGACAGCGCTGAAACTTGCTGTAATGGGCTATGAGGCAGCGGAAAATTCTGCGGCTGTTGGCAAGGTAATGTCTGCGGTTTCCAATTCAGGTGGCAGCATTTTCGGTGCTGCTGGAGCAGCTTTGGGTGCAATGAACCCCGTTACTTTGGGATTGATGGGCGCTGGAGCGGTTGTAGGTGTAGGAACGTTTGCATACAACAAATACGAGGAAAAGCTTGCTGGCTATCAACATGCAGCAGATGAAAACGCCTCTGCTAATGTATGGAAACAGAACGGGTCTGCTACAAAGGCGACTGATCTTTCTTCATATGTAGCGCAACTGACAAAGCTTCACGATGAAGGCAAACTGACACTGGATGAGCAGCACCAGATGCAAGCAAAAATTGCGACCGCCGTAGGTGATCGTGACGCCGCCGAACGCATTGTGCTTCAGACGTTGAAGGGGCAGACCAAGGAACTGCAAACCCAAATGGATATCCTTGGGCACAAGCAGGTAGGCACCACCCAGGACAATTCTGCCGCAATGTTGTTTAACTCGTTCACCAGGGACGGGACGAATGTTAACGACTTGGTGCAAGACCCGAAAAAGCTTGCGTGGATGAATTCTAACCCATCCATTAGCCAGGACTTCAAGAACAACATCAATAAGCGCGTTAGCGACTATAACAAGGCTGTAGCAGACCAGAACTGGCAAGGTGCCGGTACTATCGGCGGCGCTGTTATTTCTGACACTGATGCATTCAAGTCAGAAGTTCCCAATTTGACATCTCGCGGAATGAAGATTTCGCTGCACGATACGAAACTTGCGGCGGAAAACTTTAACATCTCCAAGACACAGTTTGATCTTGCCGATAGTGAAACCCGTAAGCGTATGGCTACGGATCTTGCGTCTGGCATGAGCAAGAAGGGTGTACTTAGCACATCCGATCTGGTCGATGGCTACATTGCGAAAGTCACAGCTTCCGGCGAGAACCTTGACCCAATGCGGGATCGTATTGAATTCGGATCAAAGGCGTTCACTGACAAGAACCTCAAGAATCTTCCGGCTGCAATTCAGCAATACACCAACGGCGTTTTGTCTAACAGCCCTTCGGAAGTAAATGATTTTGGCAAGCTTTCTGCGGATAAGGTCAAAGCGCTCCTGGGTGGCGAAAACGCTTCCGCGTTCATCAAAACCCTTCCCCAAAAGGGACAGGCGCAAGCCTATACGCTTTCCGCATTGTTGGGTATTCAGAAAGAACACTCCAACGACAACCCGGACAAAGCCGCTGCAATAGTGGGAACGGGTTCAGAGAAGGCAACCGAAGTAGCAACCCTCACAACCGCAAAGTCGGGCTACGCCAAGGCTCTTGCCCAAGGTGATTGGACTTCTGCCCAGCACTTCATGGACATGATGGGCATGAATGGAGATAATTCGGCGGTCGGTCGGCAAAAAAGGCTTGATGCAGCTTGGGCGGCTGATCACAGCGTGAACGGCAAGGGGGGCAGTGGCGAATACCAACGCTGGCTCAAATCAGATCCTTCATTGAGCAAGAAGAGCCTGGAAGATCAAAGGATACTGTGGGAAGCGAAAACCGATTCCTCAAAGCTTTCATTCAGTGATCCGGCTTTCGCCAAGCTTGACGGCAATGCGATTCGCACATATGCGAAGTCGAAGGCAGAAGAGAACTTCGCCCCCCGCTATGATGCAATCGTGGGCGGGCTGGACCTGAAGCACATGTCTCCTGATGAAGTTAACCTTGCCATGCTTCGGGCGGATGTTGAAAAACATACGTCATATAACGATACTCTCATGGGCATTAAGAATGGCGTGGGCGTCACAGGTGATGCCCCGATGGCAGCGATTCTTGCCGCCCATCCTAACTTGGATGCAGAGCTTAATACGAACAACCTTTCCGGGATGTCTGCCCAACGCAAGCTTGATGCAGCCACCCTTGAATCAACGATGTATCCCCAAAAGATCGGGATGGTTAGCACGGAGCTTAGTCTTACCCCTGCCTTGAAATATGGTAACTCGCAGGAAAAGGGACAGGCTGAAAGAGCACTTCTTCAGGCTCAACTTGACATTACAAAGAGCCAGTACGACACCATGAAAGACATGCAGGGGATTGACGATAAAAAGGTCGAAAATCTCACCAAGCAAGCAGAGCTTTACGAAAAGATTAACGAAGCTGCTGAGTCAACCAAGCGCACCCAGGCGGCGGCTGCTGAAGGGGATGCGTTTGCACACAGCATCATTTCAGAGGCGGTGAGCGGAAACGCGCTAGGTCGTAACAAGCGCATGATCGGCACAATGCGGGATACCATCAACAAGGGCACTGAGGACCGCGAATTCAATACCCTTGAAAGGACCGGGAAGGTATTCGGGGACGATGTAAATAACCCGCTGTCTTTCCTTGGTAAAACCCTGTTTGATCCCACTGGCGAGAAGAGCAAGGGTGCCTCGATGGCTGGTTTGGTTGAGTCCAATCGGGACTTGATCAAAGCGCTGGACGCTCTTCGTGATTCCGTTTCTGGAAAGGGCTCTGGTTCCAGTTCTTCTAGCGCTTCAACCGGCGCGGCTGGCAGCATTGCACCTGGGAAATCGGCGGTCCTGGGGATGACTCATGGGGCGGATACTCCCGGCAAGTCGGTCTTCCCTCCCGGCACCAAGCTTGGTCCTAACGGCGAACCCACCATCACCAAGGTCATTGATGGTAAGGAAGTCCAGGTAGACGCCAAATCAGGTGAGGTTGTGCCAACTCACACAGATGATGGTTCCAGCCCCGCAGGAGCCTCCGGGAGCCTCCCAAGTCTTCCAGGCATCCCATCGGGCGACATTGCCCTTCCAAGCGTTTCTGGTTTAACAGTTCCTACCCTTTCTGGTCCACCAGCGCTGGGTATGAATGCTGGGGATGGCACTTCAGGCGGCGAAGAAGTAGCAGCCACTTCCATTGCTAGGGAAGACAACCTCAAGGACGGTCAGACTCAGGCAGCGAAGGACAAGGAGCAGTCACAGCGGATCGCCGCTGGTAAGTCGCCCTTGAGCCAGATTGGCGCAGGGTTCATGCATGGGATCGATAAGAACACCTTCACAGGCTATGGGGCAGGAAACTTCACCAGCGATGGCAAGGGCGGCTACACAACCCAAGTCACAGCCGCAGATGGCACGGTTAGCAACGTGCCTGTTGGTAAGGGTGTAGACCCCACCACTGGTGGCATGTCAAATTCCGGCATCGGATCAAGCGTTTCAGCGGGTGTGGGTATCGGGCTTGCTGCTTACTCTGGCTATGCCGCCCAGCGCGGTAATGGTCAAGCCGCTCAAAACTGGGGCGGCGTAGGTGGTGGTTTGATGGCTGGTTCCGCAGTCGTGGGTGAAACCACTGGCGGGACCGGTTACGGTGCTGTGGTTGCTGCGGCAATGGCAGTGGCAGGTTTGGCAGCAGAAGCCCTTTCCGGTGCAGCGGCACAGAAGAACCAAGCGGACAAGTTGAACGCAGAATACGCAACCCGTATGGCTGAAATGGACCGCACGCTGTCTATCGCTGAAGAGCAGCGCAAGAGCATTGGGCTTGCCGCAGAAAGCATTCTCAGCAGCCGTGCAGACGTAGGAAGCGCGTTCCAAGGCGTGGGTGCCTCATCCTTCCTCTCAGGTCGCTACGCACAACGCGCCGGGACGGTGAACATCACCAACCTGACAGTAGCGGCAAACAATCCTACTCAGCTTGTCGCCGCTCTTGCCCAAGGCGTCCAGTCTGAAGTTTCGCGGGGTGCCTAATGACATTGATAAGCATTAACGGAACCGATTGGTCTGGTAGCATTTCAGACGTAACCTTGAAACCCAAGGGATCGGTAGTAACCAAGAAAAATGTGAAGGGGGATGTCCTCACCATTCCCCCTCGCACTACCGTGCCAAGCATCGTCATCCAGCTTCATCTTCCTTACCTGACAGCGGCACAGATGCAGACGTTGCTTGCCTTGTTCCAAGCCCAGGCACCGGTTGTGCTTTCTCACACACTTGATTTTCCCCAAGGGAACTATGTTCCCACTGATTTTGCCAAGACCCGCATTAACAGTCGTGGAACCATTCTTTACACTGTGATGTTCACATTGAACCTTGACAACGCCCCTACTCTTCCGGTTCCGGCGTTTCGCAATGATTTGGCGGTGGGTGGTATTAATAGACAACTGGGGTTGTAATGGCAATTCAAAAACTATATAGAGTGGTTGTGAGGCAACGTGTAAATTGGTTGCCGGGTGTGGATGGAACCGTACCTGAAGACGCAAAGCCACTCGAAACTGAAGGCAGTTCTATCGTCCGCGATATTACTGCCTTTGTGTCTAATTATAAAATTTCCACAAGCCGCCAAAGCATTGCCAACGACACGACTATTGACATCATCAATCCGTTGGGTCAACTCACTCCAACGAATCCTAATTCCCCCTTCAACCGTACAACCTTGGCGGGAATTGATACCTACACGCCCCTGCTGGTGGAAGGTAACGAAATCCAGATTTACCGAATCCCGCAGGGGCAAGACCCAACCAATCAGGCGAATTGGATTCCCCGTTTTCGTGGCGTAATCCATCGCATAGACCCAAGCACAAGCCAGGGACAAGACACGCTCCAGATTGCCGCTTCCAGCGTGCTTTCCATCCTATTGAAGCGCAGTTTCACCGGCACGTTCTCGCCCATCATGCGAACAACGTCATTGATCCCCGCAAACAGTTTCTTCACCCTGCCCACGCTGGTAAGCGCCGTTGCCATGTTCCGCAACGTGTATCTTCCCACGCAGATGCCGATGCAATACACGGTAACAGCATCGCTATTTGGTGATCCCTCCGTTACGGACCCCCAGGAGATGCCAGCAGAGCAGCTTTCCAAAATGCTCTGGTGGGATCGGAACGATGTCTTTTACTCGGATGCCGCAGTCCCGACTTACCTTGCCCCGCCGTATTTTATCGGCGGTGCGATGAACGTTACCGATGATGGCGGCGACACAACCACTATCGATGACTCGGAAACACCCTTCCAGGATGAGCGTGCGGAAACCGCCCACACAGCTATTCCAGTAAACGCCAATACCGCCACAGCAATTTGGAACCTGAATGGACAGGCTTGGTTTCTCGAAGCAGGAATCATCACGAAGGATAATACGGAAATTCTGAATGACCAACTCGGGTCATTGAAATGCTCCAATTCCACGTTTTCATTTGAGCTTACAGCCTTTCCTTGTAACGTTCCTTCTCGCCTCACCTTCGGCTATAAGATCACCGATAACAGCACCATCAACATTCAGATTCTACTTAGGACGTATAACCGGGAAACGCAGACATATCAAACGTCTGTGGGAACATCCGTAAACACAACCGTAACTGGTCCCACTCCTTTTGACGTTTCTTCGCTTGGTGGAATGCTTCTGAATACGCCCGTAGGAACTGGCTTCCAGTGGCAGATTGGGGAAGTTGACATTCCCGCTTTTGATTCAGGGCTGTTCTCGGCGGATAGCAATACCGTAATCACCCTTGCCACTGTGATTTTCACTGTAGTTGGTGATGCCTGGATCGATCAACCAAGCTGGGAATTTCTGAGTGTAGGGATGAACGCCGATGGCACATCGTGCAACGTAGACGCCAACGTGCTTGCCCTGCCCCGCTATGAGCGCTGGACAACAACGGATGGCATCACCTACTCATCCCCCTACCCTTCCCACATGGTCTTTTCCAAGAAGAACAACCGGATTGTTGCCAGGAATTTTGGGGTGCCTTACGCAGCCGGAACCCTCAAAGGCTTTGGTCCAAACAACATGCGGAACCGGTGTTTACCGGAAGATGGCATGTATGAGCGTGATCTTCGGGAGAACACGGATTACGTTACCCTGTATGATAAGGGTGCAATCCAGCTTACGAACACTTTAAAATGTTCTGATATCTACGTTTCAGGCACATATTTTGACATTAATTCCTCTGCACATATGGAAGCGGCTACTGCTCTCACCAAATTGATGGTTGAAGGCGGAATTCCAGCAACCAAGATCAACCTTGAAACGACCGGCGTTGTGCTTTCAGCGATCAGCCTTGGTGTGAACACTTCGACATCACTGCTCAAGGCTGTCAAAGACATCCTCGACCAACTGCCGCAGAACTACCATCTCTTTGAGGATGGAGATGGCAATGTCATTGGGCGCTTCATTCAGCAAGCCGGATCGCCGCGACTGTTCAACCCCGTCATTCAAACTCCGCTTCCCCAGGTCCAGACGGGCGTGCTTGTCCCTGGCGCTGAGTACTGGTATGGCGTGACAGCACTCATGCCAGATGGCAAGGAAACCCTGGTTTCAAACCTCATGAGTACTGTTGCCTACTCTGACTATTACGATTTCATGCACGCATCAATCGTAACCCCAGGCTCCATCCCTTCCCTTCAGATCAAGCCGGTTCCAAACATGGTTGGTCTGGTGATCAGGCGTGCAAAGGCATTCCAGACTGCCATGGACGTTGTGACGCCCCCTAACCCTGTCCCTTGCTTTTCCCTGGCTCTGAGCGGCAGTTTGACCCCGCCAACCCCTATCGCAACCGTCACGGTTACGACGGGCGGCTCTGGCTACACCCAAGGCGATACCGTCTTGGCTGTGGGAGGCATCGGAATTGGCTTCATGGGTTATGCAGTTGTAGGTAATGCCACGGTAAACGGCAAGACAGTTACCGGCGTAGTCCAATCTGTAGTCATCGAAAACCCAGGCAGCTACAGCGCGGCACCTACCGGATTTAGCTGCGCAGACAGCGGGAGTGGGACTGGATTTACGGCAACCTGCACCATGGCTCCCCCAACAACCCCATCTCTGGTTGATCTCCGCGATGGCTTCACTTCATGCCCGGTCGTGCTGCTTACCAAGAACCAGACAACCGCAAATCAGAACGGGAAGTAAATATGTCCAGCACAATCGTTCAAGGAGCCGTTCCTTCGCCCCTGAGTGCGCTTAACCCAACCTTCATCACAACAGTTGATTGGTCGCCCACAAGCTCTGTGTCTACTCTCTGTGGGACGCAAAAGACAAGTGAACTCTGTATCGGTGCCAACACCAATACGGGGAGCAAGAGCCTTACAGCTACTTTGAACCTTCAGGCTAACGGGGTGGAAACCGGGCGCATTTCGGTTAGCTTCAGCATGTGTGTTCCCAGCGCGGCAATGAATCAAGGCGGTCCAGCCGGGATTACCCTTTTCCAGTGGGGCGGGTTTGAGAAGGTTGGGACAATCACACTTCAATACATGCCTGTAATTGGAGCTTTGGAATGCCCTCATGTGCTGGTCCTTTCCGTCTACGGGGATGAATACCGGACGGTGACAGTTCCCATCAACGCCATCAACCAGTTCCAGCAGGTTTACATCGAATATGACGGGATGGATTTAATTCTGGTTTGTGGAAACACAGCCGACCGCTTCTCTTCCGGCACCACAATTGCACCACCCACAAGTCCGAACCAATTGCTCTTTGGCGCGGATTGTGCGGGACTGTATTTCCTCAACCTGGAAATCTTCAATTCAGCCATCCTTGAGCAGTCCCTTCCTGAAACCTATTCGTTCCCATACATCCTGTGGGATAACCCCGATTCCGGCATAATTGCCGTAATCCCTACTCCGTATTTGCCCGATCCTTCCGTTCCAGACAATTTCTTCATGTTCATTGATCAGGGTTACACGGCTGGACATAGCCCGGCACAGCTTGATCTCACGACTTCCGATCAAATCATGGAAGTGATGCTGTATGTCAATGATCGTTCCGTAGTCCTTCCAGGGTTCATGGGCGGCTCCACAAGCCAGTTTCTTAGCTACATCACGACAGTGAATGCCGGTGTAGTGCAGTTCCCATTTGATGGCAAGATGGAGAACATCAAGTTCACAAGTGTGGGCGGCAACCTCGTAAGTGCGGAACACTACCGGGGAGCAAATACCGGGCAAATGTCCTTCACCGTGAGGCTTGAGGGAATCATGGGTGACGGGATTTCTCCCGTTGTCGGTGGAAGCTGGAGCAAAAACGTTCCCATCATCGGGAAGATCCCGCAGCAGTTCTACTTGCCCCACACTGGAGAGCCGAACAAGGGCATCTCCATCCTTGGTACAACAACCACCATGGCAACCCCCAAGGGCATCTCTGTGACTTACCGGGATGACGATGTGCGCACAACCGGCAAGATCATCGGCAGCATTGCGAACCGCCCAGGCGCAAACATCTGTTTGACGCGCCTTAGCCCAACAAATTTCTTTGGGAGTGATCAGGTTCCTTTCCCAGTAAACAGCATCATTGCGGGGAACCCCAACCAGCTTTCCTACAGCCTTCCAACGACACAGCTTTATTGTTACGGCGTGTATTGGGAGCGCTACATGATGGTTTCACCCCCTGATGTGGTCATGAGTCAGGCACCCTACAACCGTGCAACATCGGGGATTCCCATTGCGGCGTTTTCAATTGATATTCCGGTAGGGCAGACCTTACGGGGAATCGATATTTGCTTCACTGCGGTTCCTCCGGGATTGATTGGGAATGGGGTTCCACCTAAATCAGTTGCGATTCAGGTTCCAATTGTCACACGAACCTACGTTGATGATCCCAATGGTAGTAATGACCAAGGTGGCGGTGGAAGTGGTGGAGGCGGTGGTGGTGATTAAGGAGAAAGTATGAGCCAGGGCAGCAACGGGGATAACCAAGGGTCAAATTCTTCGACCAACGGTAATGGAACTGTATACACCGGCACTGCGCACGGTGATACGGTTTACTACACAGAAACAACAACCTACCAAACCGAAATCATCAATGTAAACACCGTTTACAATTATGATTGGGGCGAAGGTCCGCGCCAGTTCCCCTTGGTTCTCACTGGCTCTGCTGATTATACCTGCCTGTTTTACTTGCTGGTGGCTATTGATGCGGCTTGCACCCAGTGGCAGACAATCCCCTCTATCGGGGTGGATGCTGTCAAGGTTCAAGGAAATACTACCTGGAAGACCATTCAGTTTCGACAGGTGGATCTTCAAAATCTTCTCGATGAAAACGGCGTTCCGCTTTTGCAGGGCGGAAGGCGTGTAAACTTCAAGGTTGTCCTTGCATCTGAAGTAACTGGCGTAACGATGACTGGGATGTCTTACCGTACCCAATCAACTTCTAAGAAGTAAGGATTTAGCATGGGTGGCGGTGGTGGCGGTAAATCAAAGGGCAGTTACAAAAACCCTATCCAGATTTCATCACTGGTGGAATGGGTTGGGATTGCTGCTATTCGTGGTTACTCAGGTGTCAACGCCCCGGATGGTGCGGATTTAGACATCAACCAGTTTTTGGTGGTTAACCCCATCGAAGTTGAGAAGTCTAATTTGGGCAATATCGGGCACCCGCTGTATCGCCCCTTCATGGCACGGCGTTACGGAACGGGAATCGGCAAGCCTGAGAAAAGTCAACTGGCATATGATAATATCAATGCTACGTGGTGGGCATGGAATCAGCTTGAAGACGGGATGCGTGTAATTGCGACCGCAAAACTGCAAACCATGGATGACTTCCATATTATGGTGGGCGATACGATTGCTTTTGACGATAGCACAATGGGCGTGCGCAGACTTTGGCTGGTTGAGGGTGTGAATGAGGACGCCAATGGGGTGGAACTTCTCTTGATTGACGTAATCGGCGGTTAAATGCTTTCCAGATGCCCCCACTTCAGCACACAAGCGGCTCTCCTACAATCCGTTGTAGGGGAGCTTCCCATTATCATTTGCGAAGGGATTGATGCCCAGGATTCTAGCGTGTTCAAGATTACGCTGTCCACCTGGGACACGTTCCTACTCGATACCGGCGAGAAGCAAACACAGCTAAAAGCCACCAATATAAGGGCTATTTGTCGGTCCACGCGGTTCCAAATCAGTAGAGCAATCGTCAAGGTTGTTTTCCATGTATCAATTGGTGGTAAGACTTGGAAGCACACTGTATTTTCGGATTTGTCCAATCCTGAAGTGTTGGCGGACGGCTTTGCCGATGTCTTTAGGATGATCTTAGATGGCAATCGGAAACCAAACAGCCCTGACGCCCGTTCTCCGGGACATAATCAATAACCAAGGCGTCGATCCATCAGTAATTCAGGGCATTGATAACAGCGGCGAAAATTTTCTTTACTTTGAACCGTCAACCGCTGTAAACATGAACCCCTCTTCCGTTACTGCCGGTAGCGGAGTGGGGGAACCTGGGTTTATCCTCAGTGCGCAGCCACAGTCCTTCGACACTACGCAGCTTGAGGCGCAGATCGAAGCCGCTGTAGACACGGCTGATCCCCTGCCCCCACGGCGCGTAGGGGCTACAACCACGTACATCAATGGCGTCAACGGCGAGAACGTTCAGAATCTCATCGTGTGGTGCGCTCCCCTGGTGGATACAACCGGGCGCTGGCTGGAAATCCTGGAAAGTGTGCCGGTCACAGGCACCGTCTACAACGATTCGATTGATTACTACCTTGTGCGTCGGGAGAACTTGGGAACGGGCGAACTCGTTAGTATTGCGATGGTTTCCCACAACAAGCAGTCAGTCGCCGCAGCACGAACCTACCTCACAAACCAGAAAAACGCTGGTCTGCCTGGGGTGACTACAGACAACGAAACGCAGATTGCAACCTTCGACACTGGGCTGTATGAGAACGTGATCAACGTTGCTGGATCACCAGTGCTTGATTCAAATGGGAACCCGGTGAAGGAAGTCACCCTTGGTTCTTCTGACATGTTCTTCTCGTTCAACGATACAACCGCAATCCTCGGAATCAACTATTCCTACGTTGTCAGTGCAATCACCTTCGGGCAGAGCGAAGGCGTTTCAGTAGCTTTCGTTCCTGGTGAGCCAAGCGCAGCCGGTGGGTTGTCGCTTTCTTTTGAGCCTGTGTGGTGTTCCACCTTGCCAACGCTCGGTGCGGGCGCTACCGGCGCTGAATCATATCTTGATCTCTCCGTCACGGTGGGACCGCTGGTAACAGCCCTTGACGTATGCTTGATACCGATCCAGGACGGGGCATACACACTCACCTATACCGCGCCTCTCCCAACCGATCCATACGTGGTTGAAACGAGTCCAGTGTTGATTCAGCTATACCGTCCAGTTACCGGATCGTCCACACAGACCATCCAGTTCGTTGGACGCAACCTGGAGGCTGCTGGAGGGGTTGCAAGCCTATCCATTGGTGGGTCCGTAACCCTGGCAACTGGTGGAGTCACGAAGACCCCAGTGCCGAACGCCACAACCGATTTCTTCTATAAGCTTCAGGTCACAGTGCCAAGCACAGCATCACTCGGATTTGCAAGCATGACCCTGACTTGTGGCGGCGGCAAGACCCTAACTTGCTCTCAGTTTACAATTCTTGATGGCACGACCGGAGCCACTGAAGGCGCAACCTTCGACTACCCAGGACAGACATACCGGATGGTTACGGGATCGCCCCTGGTGATCAACATTACCGGCAAGCACATGAGTGCCATCACCGGATTTGTGATGACTCCTGCCAATTGCACGGCAACGCTGTCTAACCAGTCCTTCAATTCTGTAGATGTGACTCTCACAAACTTTACTGGTGCTGTGACACTTCAGGCTGTCCTCACAGGCGGCTTAGTCAGCACAGGCAAGGATACCGCTGTAGTTTCGGTTTCATCCAGCACAGGCGGCGATCCAAAAAGAACCACAGTGTATCCCGACACAGACGCCATTCGGGGGATTCCAACTTTGACGATGGGACGTTAAGATGAGTGTTTTTGCGCAGGGGATTCACAACCTGTTCTATGTCGAGCCGGGTAACAGCACAGTTCGCGTAACTGGCTTGAAGTCTGGCACGCTCTATTGCGTCCTGGCTCAAGGTAGCTTCGGTATCCGCACGACTGGCATTATTGGCGCGGTATCTTCAGGAACCGGCTACTCACTCATCGGTCCTCTCCCCGCTTCGGCAACGACTCTTCAGAGCCAGATCGTAACTGAAACCGGGATCACGGCACCTGACAGCTACTTCGTGGCTGGTGCTGGCGCAACTCTTTTCCGCTACACCGTCCAGATTGAAGTTGATCCGGTTGCAAGTTCACCTACCAACATCGTGGTAAACGCCGCTGCTCCCGACTTCAACGAGGGTGCGGTTGATTCTAATATTGAATCAATCATTTGCCATATCAGCCGTGACAACGGTAAGACCTTCAATGAGGTTCAAACCGTTTCAACGCCTTTCACGAATTTCAATTTGTTCGCCACATTCTCAATCCCAATTCCTTACGGGACGGATGTGCAAATGTATTTCCTCGTGCAGTTCAAGGACAGCACGTATGGTCCGCAGTCAAGCATCTACCATGTTCACGGCACGATGGTTCCTTCTTCTCCCGTCCTTGCGGCACCCAGCATCGGTAGCATGGTTGGGCAGTATATGTATGCCGATGGGAATATCTCACTCACCTTCAGCGCTGTAGTAACCGCCGATCCCATCGCATCCAACATTCAGGTGCAGATGTTCAATGGTGCAAACCCAGTGTTTTCAACCACTGTCCCGAACATTCCAGGACAGGCAGTAACGTGTTCCATTCCGAATATTAGTAGCGCGGTTCCGACGTACACCATCAAAGCTGCTTCCATTCTCGCTGGTAGTGCAAGCCCCAACGCTACAACGACATGGAATTCAAACACTTCCCTTCCCTATGTCCCTCCCGCATTCGCGCCACTCAGCAGTATCTTTCTGTCTGAGTACATCAGCAATCCAGGCGGCTCCCTTCAGTCGCAAATTCACGTATACTTCAACTCGCTGTTGAACCCGGCAGAGCCACAGGGAGCCGTGTATTATCGGCTTCAAGACTCAACCCCGATGGCTTCATTGACGTTGGCGAACTTCACCCTTGCAAGCATCTCCCCTACCGGCGATGTCTATACCCCTGTTCTGACTACCGTTGGCGCTGGCGTTTCCTATGAGGTTGTGGTTCTTTCCGTATCGCCAAGCGGAATTCAAGCGGCATTCACTACAAACCAGATTCAGTCGGTGCCGATCACACAAAATGCGGAGTATGTTCCTACGGAGCAGCCACAGCCCGTAATTACGGTTCTTTCCCCCAAGAGCATCATGCTCACCGGCACATACAACCGCCCCGCCTTCACCCCTGCCCCGGTGGAAATCAGGGCATACAACAACGAATCAAGCACGGCTGGCGCGGGTCTGGTTCTCAAAGGGACATACTCAGCAAGCGCAATGGGCGTTTGCAGCTACAGCCTGACAATCCCTGATATTACCCAGTTCTCGATTGGGGGCGGTCAGTATGCGATTACCTTGCGCTCCTACCTTGAGAACAACGGCATCACGCCAACCCAGTCCAAAACTTCCGTCCTGATCACCATTCTTGAGCCTCCCGCCCCGACTTGGCAGGTTGCGCCTACAGCCGTAGTTTCAACCTTCGGCGGCACGGTCGGCGGCGTAAACCCGCAGCTTGTTTCCCCTCAGGATAACGTAACCATTCCGGCTACAAGCGCGGGTGGCAATTGGGCTTCTGTGACGGTCACACTTCAGGCGAACGCATTGCAGGTTGAAGTAGCCGATGCGACTGCTGATCCTGGTCCAACCGGCACCGGCACCAACGCACTCGACTACACCCCATCAGCGGTCTATAACGGCACCTGGGCATACATCACCCTCTCCCCGACGAATAACACTGGGGCAAAGAACGTTCGCACACGCTGGCTCACAGCCTATGGGAATAGCAATTGGAGTCCTGCGGCGGAAATCATTTTCCCGTACATCCCCACCGTTGTAACAACGTCCAATATCACTGGATGCACACCAGAATGGACATCCAACCCCGATGGCACCATTACCCTTCAGTGGCTTGCTGGAAACTTCGGCAGTGCTACGCCAGGAACATACGTCATTTGGCGCAACGTGCAAGGCAGCAACAACCAGCTTACAGCGTCATCCATTGGAACAACAACCGGTCTGACGTTCACTGATTATTTGCAACCTAACATGCAGGAAAAGTCCTATTACTACTGGCTGGGTGCAAGCAATTCCCAAGGCTTCCAGGCGAATAGTCCCGCTGCGGTTGTTTCAAGCACGGATGGAGTCACAACCCTCGCGCCTTCTCATCGGTCGATTGTTCCCAGCACTCCGGTAGGGTTGGGCATCACTGGCGCAACCGGTGGCTTTACCATCGCATGGAATCCCAATCCAGAGTTGAACATCAAGTCTTACACGCTGGAATGGTCGGCGCTGGGGGATTTCTCAGATACCGTTTCTTTCGTCATCACCGGCACAAGCTACTTCCAGACTCAAGGCGCGACCGCTCCCCTGGCAACCGCTCTGATCTATGCTTGGAAGTTGGTAGCAAATGACACGGCTGGGAATTCAAGCGCGGCTCTTGGACCGCTGGGCATGATCAATTCCGCTAACTACGGCACGCTTCAGGGTTCCGCCCCAACCGCCCCAACCGGCGTGTCACAGGTTGCCAATACTGACGGATCGATCACAGTATCCCTCCCGGTGACAACGGCGGCTTATTTCCACATTTGCCGCATGTCGAAATCAACGCCATGGACCCCGGCGACCGCCGATCCAGAAACCGGGGCACCTTCTGATGGTTCCACAATGGAATCCCAGGCGATCATTGCGGGAACTTCACCAACCTTTGTTGATACCGGTTTGAACACAAACAAGTTCTACACCTACCGGGTCTACACACGTTCCCAGCTTGGGACCGACAGCGCCACCTACGCCGCTCCCCCAAGCCCTGTGCAGCCTTCCTTCGTGGTTCCTGGCACCCAACGGCAAAGCCTGATCATCAACGGGCAGTTCGGGAACGCTTCGGGCGCGTTCGGAACTTCTTTCAGTGGTTGGACCCTCGGCACGAACGTGAACTTCACAGCCGCCGCAAGCAATTACGCTTACGATGGCTACACCTACCAGACGCCAGGGTTCACAACGACCGCTGTTGAGTCTGCTGTGGTGCTTTCACAGAATTTCCAGGTTGTTCCGGGAGCCAAATACTCTGTGATGGGGATTGTCAATTACGCCCCGGCAACGCAGAACGGCAATGCCTACATCCGGGTTTCCCCAGCAGCTTCATTGCTGAATTCCTCGAATGGTGCTGCTATCTACCCTGCCCCGTATTCGGCGGCTGGTGGGGAAGCATCAGGAACCGATAAAACCACGGTAGACAATACGTATCGGGTTATCACGTTCTCTTTCATTGCGCCAGCAGCAACCAGCCAAATGAGCTTGAACGTTGGCTTTGAGAACAAAACAACCTTCGATTCCGTCACGCTTTATCCCATGTTCATACAGGTTTACGCGGACCAATAGCATGGGTGGTAAGACTTGTCAAGAGGAACATAATGTCTTGGCAAGCATGGAATTTTGGGAGTAGCGGTTCCACCCTAATTGATGGCGCGAACATACTTACCGGGACCGTAAATGCCACTGCCCTTGTCGCAAACAGCATCACGGCAAATCAAATCAAGACTGGGACGATCACCACGACCCAGCTTGCGTTTGCCCCAGTTGTGGGCACGGATGTAATTGCATCCATCAACGCTTCGACCGAACAAAACGGCGCAAGCGTGCTTACCATTCTTGGAAGCAAAATCCACATCGACGGGTCTGTCTCGTTCGGTGCTGGGTATAATCCTGCCACTGCCAACGCTACCCTTTCCAATTGGGGCTTTGGTGGTGGCACGACCTATATCAACGGCGGATTGATCCAGACAAACACCATCCAGGCGTCTTCAATCGCGGCTGGTGCGATCACCACTGATAAGCTGGCAGTCGGCACCATCCAGCGGCAGAACATCATCGCCAACGGGCAGTTTGGATCGGTTAACGCAACCGGCAATACCTATTCCTGCTGGACCCTGCTTTCCGGTGTGACCTTCACAGCCTCTCCTAACAACGCAGTGGGAGGGGCTGGATACGTGGCTCCTGCTCCTGGTGTTGCCGGAACCTACACCCCCTTTACCTCAGTCGGTCAGCCAGCTACCGTTGCTCTGTACTGCCCCGCCCTCTCCGCTACGGTAATGGCGCAGAACTTCATCAAGCAAGCCATCGCCGTAACGCCAGGGCGCACCTATTCAGTGGTGGGGCTGGTGTACGGAACTGGCGGAACAACTAGCGGTCGTATCTACCTGAAGACCGTAGTTCAAAGTAACCAGCAGGAACTTTCTTCAGCGACAACCGGAATTTCAGCCGGTAGCGTGATCCCTCCGTTCTACCTGAATGCGGTCCCGGCACCGAACGGATCGGCTTACTCGACCGATTGGGGAGTTTGGAATCTCTACGCATATCGTGTGACTGTTCCAAGTGGCGTAACGCTCCTGGAAGTGCAGATCGGCACAGACTCAAATAGCAGCGTTTCCGCTATCACTCTTTACCCTGGATTCATTCAGGTTTACGACGATGACACGAACGAATCAACTATCGCAAATGGAGCTTCCCAGCTTCAGGCGGTTGCTTTCGGCGGCGACATTCAGGGCGCGTATAACGCTCTGGTAGTAAGGGCAATTCAAGGAACAATGGTTGCCAACGTCCCTCCCACGGATGGTCAGGTTCTCGCTTATAGCGCGGCAGCAAATCAATGGAAGCCTACTTCAAGCTCGGGCGGTTCGCTTGGAAACGGCATCACTGGGGCATCCATTGATGGCGGCATGGCTTCTACCGTGTATGGCGGGACAGGATCAATCAATTGTGGAGGCGCTTCTTAAATGGCTCAAGTAATTCAACTTCGGCATGACTATGCCGCAAACTGGACAACCTCTAACCCCGTTCTCGCTCAAGGCGAATTCGGGTATGAACTTGATTCAAAGCGCAATAAAGTCGGTGATGGTGTAACGGCTTGGAGTGCATTGGGCTACTACGGCATCGGTAACACTGGTGCGCAGGGCGTAGCTGGCACTATCGCTGTCGGCACCGTAAACACACTTCCGTATAACCAGCCTGTAACGGTTGTAAACACTGGCACCGTCAACAACGCGATCCTCAACTTCTCCATTCCCCAGGGTCAAGCAGCTACGGGCGCGATTGGAACGGTAACAACCCTCGCCGCAGGATCGAACGCAACGGTTACGAACACTGGCACTCCCGGCGCTTCTATCTTCAATTTCGGTGTTCCACAGGGCATTCAAGGTATTCAGGGACCATCAGGAACGCTTGCCGTTGGAACCGTATCAACCCTTGCTCCTGGCGCAAGTGCGACTGTCACAAACACAGGAAACTCACAAGCGGCTTCGTTGAACTTCGGCATCCCTGCGGGTGCAGCAGCAACGATTACGGTAGGGACCGTAACCACAGGTGCAGCAAACTCTAGTGCCACTGTTTTGAACGGTGGGACTGCTGCTGCTGCAATCCTTAATTTCTGCATCCCGCAAGGTATTCAGGGCATCCAGGGACCGGCAGCAACGATTGCTGTAGGCACGGTTTCAAACCTCGCTCCTGGTTCCGCCGCGACTGTGGTAAATGCTGGAACTTCACAAGCTGCATCCTTCAACTTCGGAATCCCCCAAGGGACCGCCGCAACCCTCGCAATTGGGACGGTAAACACTGGTGCAGCTAACTCAAGCGCCACGGTGACGAATTCAGGGAATGCGAATGCCGCAGTTCTGAATTTCTCGATCCCGCAGGGCATCCAGGGCATCCAAGGCATCGCTGCATCGCTTGCCGTTGGGACTGTCACAAACTTGGCTCCCGGCTCCAATGCGACTGTCGTAAACGCCGGAACCGCCCAGGTGGCTTCCCTCAACTTCGGCATCCCTCAGGGTGCAGCCGCTACCATCGGTGTAGGAACTGTATCGACTGGTGCAGCAGGTTCTAGCGCCACGGTAACAAACGTTGGGACAGCAAACGCCGCTACGCTGAATTTCGCCATTCCTCAGGGCATTCAGGGCATTCAGGGCAACACCGGAACCGCCGCTACCATCGCGGTTGGGACTGTCACAACTCTTGCGGCGGGTGCAAGCGCAACCGTCACAAACGCTGGAACTGCTGGCGCGGCATCGTTCAACTTCGGGATTCCACAAGGTGCAGCGGCAACCATCGGGATTGGAACCACCACGACCGGGGCGGCTGGCTCAAGCGCGGTTGTGACGAATTCCGGGACTTCCGGCGCGGCTGTTTTGAACTTCACCGTTCCGCAGGGTCTTACTGGTTTGACCGGCACTGCTGCAACCATCGCCCTCGGCACCGTTACGACTGGTGCGCCAGGGTCTAGCGTCATCATGTCCAACTCCGGGACAAGTGGTGCGGCTGTGCTCAACTTCACCATCCCTCAGGGACTCACAGGCAATACAGGTGCCCCAGGTGGCGTTACAACCATCTTCGGCAGAAATGGCGTTGTTGTAGCCGCATCAGGCGATTACACAGCCGCCCAGGTGGGCGCAGAAGCCGCTTTGGGGAACCCTTCTGTCTCGGGCTACTTGCTGTCTTCGACCACAGCGGGTGTTCGTTCCTGGATCGCCGCCCCCGTAACGTTCAATCCCGCCGCCCCCGGTGCGATTGGCTCAACCACCCCGGCAGCAGGAACCTTCACCACTTTTGGGCAAACCATTACTGCTGCTTCTGGTACGACCATTAGCACGCTTAATATCTCAACAGGAGCGAATTCTAGCTTTAAGTTCTTCGATACACAAATTGGTGGTCAGAACCTCGGTTTGGCGTATTTCCAGTGGGCGCGTGGGGGTTCCCAGGACCGCTCTTTCTCGATCTTTACTAGCACCAGTGGTGGCGTTTCCAATCAAGCCTTGCTTTTGGATTCTTCTGGCAACACCACCATCAACAGCTTGAATGCAAGCACAGGCGCTTTCTCGGGAACCGTAACCGCACCTACCTTTTCCGGCACTCATTCTGGTTCC
>Ga0302147_10000101_pt1 | contig 42306 bp, 28 predicted proteins | sample I_Bog_E3_2_FD_192438 | JGI IMG/M metagenome (GOLD analysis project Ga0302147, IMG submission 192438) | Peat permafrost microbial communities from Stordalen Mire near Abisko, Sweden - I_Bog_E3_2 | ecosystem: Environmental > Terrestrial > Soil > Wetlands > Peat | place: Sweden: Abisko, Stordalen...
AGCGACGAGCGGATCGAGTTCGAAAAACAGCCGGACCGGGGCGCGGAGGTGTATATCTCCGGTTGCGCCGGGGGCGGGGCGCAACGAAGTGAAGATCAGCAGCGATAGGAACAGAAGCAGAAAGAATATCTGCGAGATCCTGCGCAAAAGCGGTAACTTGGAACGCACCAGGAGATTCCTCCACACTCTGCGCGAAAGCGTTAACCATCCATAATGAATGATTGGCTCACATGGCAGAGGAGGGCGGTGACCTTCATCACCGATTGGGCAGGTCTGCCGGGTGCGAGCCGAGATCGTCTTACCCGAGCAGAGCCGCCAGCAATCTCTGAAATCATCGCGGAGTGACCACGCTGGCAAGTTGCCTTGGAAACGTGCATTGGGCGGTTAACCTCAATCGAAGACCAGGCGCATTCAGATCGGCGGACACTTTCCGACTTCTCGCGACCGATCCAGGCATAACGGCCGTAAGAGGCTTCTGCCAAATCACTTATCCTTCTTCCGATGGGCAATGCGCCGCCTCGCCGCCTTCAGGCAGTCTGCCGATTTTCATACGAGGACGGCAGGTTTCAAAGAATACATGTGTTCTGACGGCATTCTCCGGCTGGTTCAAGTACTTGATGCTCAAGAGAGAGTGAAGCGGACGTTGTGTCATGTATAGTGATGGGTTCTCCATAATTCATGCTTACAGCGGAGTCTTACATGAGAGTTTTCGGCCGTGTTGGTTGGTCGCTGTTGCTGCATGCACTTTTCCTTGGCTGTTTCACACGGGGCGTAGCGCAGTCTGTTACAGCAAAGTTACCGCTGGTCTTTGAACCGAATCGAGGCCAGGTTTCAGCGGACGTTCGCTATGTGCTGCGACAGGGTGCCCTTGAGGGCGAGTTTCAGAGGGACGGCGTTCGACTGAGACTCCTTTCCGGCAAGAAAAATGACTCGCAGGTGAGTCTGCGGCTGGTGGACGCGCGGAAGGATGTGGCGATATCCGGCGACGGCGAGCTCGAAGGACACACCAACTATCTATTAGGCAGCGATCCGGCTCACTGGCTGCGCGGGTTGCCCAATTATTCGGAGGTGCGTTATAGCCAGATTTATCCCGGAACGGATCTGGTGTTTTACGGCAATGGCGGGGTTTTGGAACATGATTTTGAGCTACAGCCTGGGGCCGACCCCGCGCGCATCGCCTTTCAACTGGACGAAGCACAGAGTGTGACACTGGAGGACGATGGCAATCTGCGGATCGGACTGGCGAACGGAGCCATCCTCTTCAAACGGCCCGTCGCGTACCAGATGGCGGCGGGCGTGCGGCGCAATGTGGATGCCGCATTTACGGTGGATCGCAACGGTACGGTTCGCTTCCGGCTGGGCAACTACAATCGGACAGCAAAGCTGGTCATTGATCCTGTACTCACCTTCTCCACTTACCTTTCCTCGCTGGCTCCCGACGCGAATCTGATTGCAACCGATGGCGCCGGCAACAACTATGTATCCGGATATGCCACTCTCGGATTCCCGGTTACGTCCGGTGCGTTTGCAGGATGCGCAAACTGCACGGTAGATTCTGCCGTAACCTTCATCAGCAAGCTGAGCGCCGACGGAACAAGTCTCATTTACTCAACCGTGCTCGGTGGGAACAGCTTCGCGCAGCCTACCGGCATTGCCGTGGATGGAAGCGGAGATGCGCTTGTGTCCGGCTGGACGGGCGCAAGCGACTTTCCAACCAAAAACGGGCAGCAGATTGCCACACAAAACAACAACTATGTAGGCTTTCTGGTTTCGCTTTCGCCCGATGGTTCCTCTCTCAATTACGGAACACTGCTGGGAAGCAGCCCGTCAGCCAGCCAAAGCGCCATGACCTACGCGACGGCTGTGGCTCTCGACTCCTCAGGGAATTCGTACGTGACCGGAGATACAGGTAACGGATTCTTCACCACGGCGGGCGCGTTGAACCAGGGGAGCGGGGGTGACTTCGGCAACGAGTTCAATGTTTATTTGGCAAAGTTCAGCCCTACCGGCACTTTGATCTACAGTGCGGTTCTCGGCGCGGCCGATCCGCAAAATGGCGGTGGCGGCCCGATCGGAGCGTCTGCCATTGCTGTCGATGCTGCCGGGGATGCGTTCGTTGCCGGCCAGGCGGGGATCCTGTGGCCCGTTTCCAGCAACGCCTATCTAACCCAGATTGCCGGGGCAATGCCTTATGCGGACCCGTTCGTTACCGAGGTTTCTCCCGATGCGAAAAGCCTTGTCTATTCGACATTTCTTGATTATGCGTATGTCGTAACCGGCATCGCGGTCGTGTCCAGTGGAGATGTGTTTGTCACCGGCGACGGTGTCGGCGCAAGCTACCCGACAACGCCAAATGCCTATCAACAAAACTCTGGCGGCGGCAGCGCATTCCTTACCGAACTCAACTCCACCGGATCCGGCCTGGCATACTCCACAGTGATCGGCGATTCATCGTACAAGATCAATGGGCTGGCTCTGGATACGAATGGCGATATCTGGCTCGCAGGACAGACATCAAATCCGCAGTTTCCGCTGGTTGCTCCTATTCAAGCTACGTTTCCGGCAGCGAACGGTTTTCCCGGAGTTGCTTCCGTTGTGAGTCAGTTCGATCCCACCGGTGAGACCCTCAAGTTCTCGACCTTCCTGGGCGGGAGTGCACAGGGATATGCCAGCAGTGTGGCAATCGATGCCAACCACAAAGTGCATGTTTCCGGCGCTGCACAGTACGGAATGTATACAACGCCAGGAGTCTACGCCGGATCGGTCCCAGCGCCTGGCTCAGGGTATAGTGAGGCAACGTATGCCTATGTCTCACTAATCGACCCCTCAACCTCCACCGGCACATTGTGTTTCGGGGGATACGCCGCTTCAGGACTTTCGTTTGGCTTCCTTCCGCCGGGAAGCACGGCGTCGCAGACCGTCCAAGTAACGAATTGCGGCAGTGCGACACTCGTCATCGCCTCGATTGCTTCGAACAATGCGGCATTCACTGTACCGTCTGCTGACAATAGTTGCACGGGATCGATCGCCATCGGCAGTTCATGCTCGGTCAGCGTGGGGTTTACGCCTACGGCGGTACAAACGTACACAGGACAGCTAACCTTTACTTCCAATGCATCGATTGCCACTACCTCGATACCGATCAGTGGCAGTGGCGGAGAACCGGTTGCGGGGTTCGGACCACGGGGGGTTACGCAAACGCTCGTTTTTTCGCCACTGCTGGTGGGGCAGACCAGCGCGGCGCAGTATATCGCGCTCTATAACAATGGCACGGTTCCTCTCACCATCAATCAGACAACAGTCACAACCGATTTTGCGCTGGCCCCAGGAGGTACCTGCCCGGGTTCGCTCCCCGCTTACGCATCCTGCTTGATTTCCGTCGTCTTCGCGCCTACGACGGCTGGAACGTTTAACGGAACGCTCTCGGTGTCAAGCAACGATCCTGTGCATCCGACGATCAGCACGTCAATTACCGGTACTGCCTTTACCTCCTATCCGATCGCCACGATTACAGCGCTGCTTAATCCCTCGTATCCGATCAACAGCGGGACGGCGCCAATCACGATGAGCATCTTCGGAAGCAATTTCTTTGCCGGCTCGGTTGTGTACGTGAATGGCGTTGCGCAGACTACAAATTACCAGAGCGGGTCATTTCTCACTGCCAGCTTCAGCCCATCGATACTGAACGCGGTGGGTACGATTCCCGTGACGGTGGTCAATCCAGCGCCAGGCGGGGGTAGCAGTGCTTCCTACCCGCTGACTGCCTACCTCTCGATTCCGCTGACGGCGAGCGCACTGACGGTGGATCCGGTCGGCGGCCTGCTCTACGCCGCCATCCCCTCCAGTGCATCGCAAAGTCCCAATACAGTCATTCCCATCAATCCGTCCAGCGGCGCCACGATGACGCCGATTGCGGTGGGCAACAACCCGCAAAAGCTGGCCATCTCCGACGACGGCAGCGAACTTTATGTAGCCTCGACCGGCGTATTGCAGCGATTTAACCTGAAAACGCTGGCATTGGAGAAAACCTTTAGTCTGCCGGTGGATCCCGAGTGGGGCCAGACCTACGCGGAGGAGATGCATGTGGTTCCCGGCTCGCCGCATTCGATTGTTGTCGAGCTCTTTGCAAGTGTCGACCCGGCCGAAGATGGGGCTGCGTTGTATAACGATACCGGCCTGGTGAATTGGATTCCCGGCCAAAGCCTTGTGAACGGCGGCAACAGCATCTTCTGGATGGACAGCTTCACCTTCACCTCGTCTTCAATGATCTATGGATTGCCCGAACCTCAGCTTGGCACCTTCTTTCTCGAGGTCCCGGTCAGTCCTTCCGGACTTTCGTATAACGGCACAAGCGCCGGAGAAACAAATGTGCCAACCAGCTCGATTGTTCGCTCCGATGGAACGCTGCTCTATACGAACTCCGGCGAAGTTTGGAATCCCTCTGCGATGACGTTGCTTGGAACTTATCTCGAGTCCAACGGGAGTCAAATCTTTTACGCTCCCAGTGTTATCCCTGAAACCGCCAACAGCCACACATATTTCCTCGACGCCTATGCACAATACTCCCAATATGAGGCGGTCAATATCGACGTCTACGATCAATCGAGCTACGCTCTGCTCGGAACCGTTCCATTTACGAGCATCTACCCGCCGGATGTGAGCGACCTGGTACGCTGGGGCAGCAACGGGTTTGCTTTCCGGTGTGTTGATACCCAGTCCAGCGCCAATCAAATCGTAATCCTCACCAGCAATCTGATTGGGTCAAGCACTGGCGCACCGATTCCGATACTTTCGTCAGTGACACCCACAAAGGTTTACGCCGGTGGACCGGCGTTCAGCATACAACTGACCGGCAGCGGCTTCACCGCCGCCTCGACAGTGCAGGTCAACGGGAATTCGCGAACAACCATTTATGTCGGCAGTACTTCACTCACCGCTCAGGTGCTGGCTTCCGACATCGCGAACGTTGGCCAGCTCAATGTGCAAGTGACGACGCCAGCGCCCGGTGGCGGAACCTCGAACTATGCGACAGTATCGATCGATCCTCCGCAGCAAATAACACCGACTGTTACTGTGGCGCTATCTTCATCGAGCATTACCACGGCGCAGGTACTGACCGTGACCGTTGCTGTGGGCGGTGGAAGCGGCAATTCGGCGCCTACCGGCTCAGTAACGCTGATCGGCGGCGGCTACACCTCGGCAGCAACGCCGCTGACGAGCGGAAGCGCAACGATCAGCGTCCCCGCAGGCTCACTGACCACTGGGTCGGACACGCTTACAGTCACGTACACGCCGGATTCAGCCAGTTCCGCAACTTACATCGGCGCGAGCGGATCCAACTCAGTGACCGTTACGACTGCGGTGAGTCAGAACTTCGCAATCAGCGGCACAGCGATCTCTGTCGCGCCCGGCTCAACCACCGGCAACATTTCAACCATCAGCGTAACGCCTAGCGGAGGGTTTACCGGCAGTGTGACTTTGAGCGCGGCTCTGACGGCGAGCCCGGCCGGAGCTGCGAATTTGCCTACCTTTAGCTTCGGTGCAACGACGCCGGTGAGTGTTACCGGCACCGATGCTGGATCCGCCACACTCACAGTCTCCACCACGCAGGCCGCCACTGGAGGTTGTTCCGCGGCGAATCTTGATGGACGTGGATTTCCCTGGTCCCCAGTGGGAGGGGTTGCACTGGCCTGCGTCTTCGTTCTTGGCATTGGAAAGCGCAGCCGGAAATGGCGGACAACGCTCGGTATGGTGGCGATTCTGGGCGCACTTGCCGGAGTTGTGTCAGCCTGCGGGGCAACTAGCGGAGGGTGCAATACGACCGCGGGCTCCCCCGGCACGACGGCCGGAAACTACACCATCACCGTAACCGGCAGCTCGGGTACGATCACGCAATCGGGAACGGTCACCCTCACGGTTCAGTAGATCGAGTCGAGTCTAGGCCACGCATTGTTTTCGGGCAGTGGCTCAAATCTGCAAGCAGCGGGATGCTTCGAGCTCTACTTGCATTCAGCGACTTCTCCCTTAACTTCGCTCTCGTTGGATCGTCGGCAAGCCGAAAGTTACTTTGTGTTTAAATGCTCCCGTGAAAAATCTTCTTCAGACCACCCACCAGCACTGTCCCACAACCCACACCTTTTGATACGGCCGGATCGTTGAGATCCGGCCCTTTTTTGTTGGGTTTAGCAGGCGCGTTTTCGGACCCCTGTTGTAACGGGGCCCAGCGGCTGGTTTCAGTCTGTTTTATGGAGTACCTGGGCCTCGACCTGGGCCGGATGCTTCTTAAGCACGCGCTTCACGGTGGCCGTTGAGATGCGATGGCCCTTGGCGATCTGGAGGATGCTCTGGCCCTGGCTGCGGTCTTGTTGGAATCCGGTATGGTCCAGTACCAGGGGATTACGGCCGATGTGCTGACCTTCGAGGCGGGCGCGCCGCATGCCGGCGCGCACCCGTTCGATGATCAGATTGCGTTCGAGTTCAGCGACGGCGCCGACGATGATGTTTCCGCCGCTGGCGAAGGTTCGATGCGAGAAGCTGGGCAACGTATTCCGTAATAAACGGGTCCTGGGGCTTTCACTGGTTCAGAACAGGCTCATTGGGCCGGTGCTTATGTTCGTCCTCGCGATTGTGTTCCTGCGCGGCGAACCGGCGTACAGGCGCGGACTCATCTTGATCGGAATCGCTCGCAGCATCGCGATGGTTCTGGTAGGGAATGAACTGGCTGATGGCGATACGGACTACGCTGCCGGACTAGTGGCCCTCAACAGCGTCTTTCAGGTGCTCTTCTACAGCCTCTATGCGTGGGCCTTCATTACAGTCCTTCCCAAGTGGTTTGGCCTCGAAGGCAGTGTGGTCGAAGTGGGCATTGCCCAGATTGCCAAGAGCGTCGGTATCTACCTCGGTATCCCATTCGTTTCCGGGGTGGTTACGCGCTTCACCCTCATTCGGATCAAAGGTGAGCCGTGGTATCGTACGCGCTTTATTCCGCGGATCAGTCCGCTAACGTTGGTGGCTCTGTTCTTCACAATCCTTGTGATGTTCTCGCTCAAGGGCGACCTGAACGTGCGGCTGCCCCTCGAGGCGCTTCGAATTGCGCTTCCACTGCTTATCTACTTTCTCATCATGTTCATGGTTAGCTTCTGGATGGGCAAGCGGCTTGGGGCAAACTACGCACAATCTGCCACTCTGTCGTTCACCGAGGCCGGCAACAACTTCGAGCCGGCGATCGCCGTGGCAGTCGCCGTTTTCGGCCTGAACTCACGCGAGGCGTTCGTCGGTGTCGTCGGGCCGCTCATTGAGGTACCGGCACTCATCGGATTGGTCAACGTCGCTTTTTGGATGCGGAGGCGACACTTCACTACCGACAGCCGAGACTTCAGAGTGCATCCGGTTGAGGACACGGCGTAGAGGGATTGCTGTTTGACGACTCTCCTCGCGGCATAGGAAACCGGGTCATTTGATTTCTGTTTCACTGACCCGATCAGGATCGAGTCGATGATCTTCTCCGTGCCATCATCAGCTCGCCTGAAGGTGTGTAACCGCCATCGAACAAAGCGAACAAAGAGTCGCCGACTTGCTTGCGGTGCGCGGCGGAGGAGTGGAGCGCCTGAGTGTCGTGCGCATGGACGCCGAGCACCTGACATTTGCTCCTCAGTCCTTTGACGGCGTAACCATGCTGGAGATTCTTGAGCACCTGCCGCGTCCAGGGCTTGGCCTGCGCAGTGCGTTGTCGGTTGCGCGACGCTTTGTCATCGTAAGTGTGCCGTCGGTACCGGATGACAACCCGGAGCATTTGCATCTCTTCAGCGTGGAACTGCTACGCCAGATGGCGGCCAATGCCGGGTGCAGCCGGGTAACATTTGAGCATGTGCTGAACCACCGGATCATGCTGTGCCAGACGACATGAGAGAGATTGTCAAATTCCCGCGAACACCGCATTTGGAAGGCTCACGCACGCAGCGTGGAGACGAAGATGTGGCCGTCGTGTCCCCTCTCGACCTGCGCGGGCAGTACCTGGTGGTTGAAGAAAAGCTGGACGGCGCCAATAGCGCCATCAGTTTCGATGAAGATGGCACACTGATCCTGCAAAGCCGTGGCCATGTCTTGTCGGGCGGTCCACGAGAACGTCAATTCGATCTCTTCAAACGCTGGGCCAATCACCATCGCACAGCACTCTGGAGTCTCCTTGGTGCCCGCTTCATCATGTATGGCGAATGGCTCTATGCGCGGCACACGATCCCCTACGATTTGTTGCCGCACTTTTTCCTGGAGTTCGATCTGCTCGATCGCGGTTCTGGTGACTTTCTCAGCACGGAACGTCGCAGGAAAGTTTTGGCGGGTGGTCCGGTAGTCTCTGTATCTGTTCTTGCCAGTGGGGTGCTCGGCAAGTTTGAATCGCTGATTGGGCTGTCGCAATGCGCCTCAAATGAGTTGATGGAGGGCCTTTACATCAAGTGGGAGGAAGATGGCAAAGTCCTCGGGCGCTATAAATACGTCCGAAGCGGTTTCCTGCAGGCGGTTGAAGAGGAAGGGATGCACTGGATGGACCGGCCGATTGAACCCAACCAGCTTCGACCGGATGTCGATCTTTTTGGCAGTTGAGTGGTACAGATGGTTGCCAGTGTGTCTACCTTGGATAACCTCGGGAGCGAGCCATGAATTCAATTTCGCGATGGTGCCCGTCTGCTCCCGAATGGCGCGTGGATTGGCCTGCTCTCGATCGAGAGTTCGAGTGGATTCGAGCAATGCGCGGCTGTGCGCAGGATGCGGTCTTCCACGCGGAGGGTGATGTCTGGATCCATACGCGCATGGTCTGTGAGGCGATGGCCGCGCTGCCTGTCTGGCGCGCGCTCCCGGAAGGAGATCGCCAGGTGGTCTTCGCCGCCGCGGTTCTGCATGACCAGGCGAAGCCATCTTGCACGCGCGAAGAGAATGGTCGCATCACGAGCCGAGGCCATTCGGTTCGAGGGGCCATCGACGCACGCCGCATCCTTTGGGAGATGAATACTGGCTTTCCATCCCGAGAACAGATCTGCGCTCTGGTGCGCCATCACCAGGCGCCCTTCCACCTGATTGATCGCGACGACGCGCAGCGCCAGGTCTTCCTCATCAGCCAGACAGCGCGATGCGACCTCCTGGCTCTCCTGGCCAGGGCTGACATTCTTGGCCGGCAATGTGGAGATCGGGAAGAACTGCTCAACAAAGTCAGCCTTTTTGAGGAATTCTGCCGCGAACTGAATTGCTTCGACCAGCCGCGCAAATTCGCCTCCCCGCACAGCCGGTTCGAGTACTTCCGAGCAGAACACCGCGACCCAGGTTATTTGGCGCACGAAGACTTTCGATGTGAGGTGGCAATGATGTCCGGTCTGCCTGGAGCGGGCAAGGATACCTGGATACGAAGTCGACTTCCGGAATGCCCGGTCATTAGCCTGGATGCTATTCGCGAAGAACTGGATGAACCACCAACAGGGAATCAAGGCAAGGTCATACACCAGGCCCGCGAGCGTGCGCGGGAGGTTTTGCGAGCGCGGCAAGATTTCGTCTGGAATGCTACGAATTTGAGCCGTGAGATTCGCGGCCAGCTCGTCAATTTGTTCACCGACTATCACGCGCGCGTACGCATCATCTATGTGGAAGCTTCCGTGTCAAAACTGCATCGCCAGAATAGGGACCGGACCGAAGCAGTGCCGGGGGCTGCGATCTCAAGAATGATGGATCGTTGGGAAGTGCCAACGGTGATCGAGGCTGATGCAGTGGAGTGGTGGATCGACGGGGAGCAGTCGGTAACCAATACGCATCAGGTGCGATAGATTCAAGGTGCCAAAGATGAACAGGGAATTCGAAACACGGGGCTACGCAGCACGGACGAGCTCCGCATCACGTATGTGCCCTTCGAATCGTGATAGGTTTCTTCACTTGTGTTTTGCGGCAATTCGCTTCGCTTGGTCGATGACTTGTTGTTCGTTTCGGAGCGTAAGTGTCCTCCGACCGCAATTGGCGCGATAGACAACAAGGTTGTCGTCACCACCCACGACGCTCGGGAAAAGGAGCGTCTGAATGCCCTCCGCTTCGAGTTCGCGGGACAATTCCATGGAAGGGGTCAGATCGGCCTTGTTGAGACATGCCAATCTCACCGCTTCGCCGGCCTGGGACGATCCGAGAGCGGACAGGTCCAACGCACGCTTCAGGTTTACAGCCACGGCATACACGACGCGAGGATACTTGTCGATGCTGATCTGAGCCGCTCCGCCGAGTCGCGCCTTCCGGGCCGTGATCTCTTTGCTCGCTCCCGAGTCGGTCGCAGAAAGGTAAACCGCACGGATTCCGACAGCTGCAAAGCGTCCCCCGTGAGCCCGAGTTCCTGCGCCACTCAGCACATCGGCCGGGTCCATATAGCGATATTCGACGCTGCGGAAATAGACCCCTTTCAAGGGAGCGGCTTGGCCCATCCAGCGCTTGATCGCCGCGCGCTGTCTGGCATTGAAGGTCAAACCGGCTGACCGTCGCGCAACCGGTCGAATTCAATAACCAGATCACGGATGCGGCCGTCCGCGATCAACTCCTGTGGAGTCCTTCCGGCAAAAGCCTCAAGCGGCGTACTGAGCCAATGCTTCTCCTCGGGGGCGACCACATAGTCGTCCATGCGAGAGAGCAATTGGCGGAGATCCCGCGTCTTCTTGTTCATCTGGCTGGTCCCCCTTCCGGCCTCCCAATTCTGCACAGTCCGAGCAGTCACGGTCAGAGCATTCGCCAACTGTTCCTGGCTCAATCCCAGCCTTTGCCTGGCATCAAGGACGCCGAAGGAAGCTTCCTCGTCGATGCTGTGCCGGGGTTGGGTCCGGATGTTGCGTGCCTTTAAGAGTTGTCTCAGGTGCGGCCAGTTGAAGGCCAACTGAGCCTCGGTAAATCTTTGCCGTCCAACCATCGTCCCCACGCGGAATGCGAAATCCGCCGAACGATGAGGCGTGTAAACAAGCAAGTTCGATACCTTGCAACTGCGAAGTGTCGCAAGGGTCCTCTCGACGGCTGAATCCTGCTCGGGACTGGAAAGATAAAGGACGCTTACCCAAGCCTTCCCCACGGCGGCTTTGACGTTGCAAGGTACAGTTTGAAACTTGGGCGAGTAGGGCGCAAAGAGAGATTTCGCTTCGGCGAGCGTTTTCGGCTGAGTCCAAACGACCAGTTCTTCGGCCTGCGTTGCAATCGGCATTCTCACCTCCAAATTGATTATACGCACTGTTTCGTGCGCCACGAAATTATTGACAAAACGTCGTCGAGCTGTGCCTGCGTACCGACAATCCGAATCCGGAGTTCCTGGAGATCGCGGAACGGCGGGCGTTCGGTTCCGCTGAGCGGTTGTGTGGCGACTCTTCGCGTAGCCCACGATCTTACGGATCGGCAGCGATGGATTGTTCAGGCCATTTCTGGCAAAAAGGGAACGGCCGTTTGTCAGCGGTAGACGCATGTTACAAAGGAACATCTGATTTGTGTTCCGCAGAATCCGCATCCTTCACTTGGTCTTCGCGCTCCAATTTGAAAGGCATGATCATGTCCTGAGCCGACGCGTCGAACAGCGCGCGGTAGAGCGCGGACTGCGCATACAGTACCGGATGGGTGCCTACCGCGGCGATTTTTCCCTGATCGACCAGGACAAAGCGGTTAGCCCATGCGAGCGACTTGATCCGATGCGACACGACTATCATCGTCTGCTGCGCCCGAAACTGCGCCAGGGATCGAAGCACCATACGCTCGGTTAGCGCGTCAAGCGCCGAGGTTGCCTCATCCAACGCAAGCACAGCAGACTTTCTCAACAGCGATCGTGCCAGCGCCAGCCTTTGACGTTCTCCTCCGGAGAGGCTGACCGCTCCGGGGCCGAGCGGAGTATCTAGGCCTTGTGGAAGATTGTCGAGAACGGACTCCAATTGGACTGCCTGGATCGCTCGAAACATCTCGTCGGCATTCGCCTGGGGATTTGCGTAAAGCAGATTCTCTCGGACACTTCCCTGAAACAGCACGGGGTGCTGAGGGACATAGCAGACGGCGCTACGCAACGACGCCAAGGTGTAATCGGTGAGAGGACGCCCTTCGAGCCTTATTGATCCGCTGCCCGGATCGGCGGCGCGCACAAGGAGCCGGACCAAAGTACTCTTTCCGGCTCCGCTCGGCCCGACGATGGCGACACATTCTCCTGCGTCGATCTTGAGGGTTATGTTGCTCAATGCTCCCTTCTTTCCATACGAATAAGACACATCCTGAATATTGAACCCTTCGGAGAGGTGGGCAGATTCCAGCCGCCGCATCCCCGAATCCTTGACGGTCGGCTCAAGGTCGAGAACTTCGCGCACCCGTCGAATGCTTGCTCCAACAGATTGAAGCCGCGCATATAGGTCCATCGCCGAACTGACTGGTTCGAACACGCGAGTCCCATAGGTATAGAACGCCACCAGGCCGCCGATGGTCAGAGCTCCGGCAAGCACTTTCACGCTGCCGAAGGCGAGAACAACAAAGATCGAGGCGGCCAGAATAGCGCCAATTGACAGGCTGAACGCGATTTGAGTTCGCCGTTGAATCCTCTGAGTCCGCAACATCGCGTCCCATGCGGTGACAGCCCGTTGTGCACTCGCCGCTTCCGCGCCAAGGAACTGAATTTGCGGGACAGCCGCAAGGTGCTCGGTCAATATGCTGGTGGCGAGGCCCACCTTGCTACGCGTGTCCTCGGCCCTGGTCTTCAACAGTACGCTGAAGCTCCGTTGGACCACTGCGAACAACGGCATCAGAGGCAGAATGGTCAGCGTCATAAGCAAATTCAATTTGGCCATCATTGCCAGATTGAGCGCAAAGAACAGAATCGCCCGAACGCTCTGATTGGCCGTGTCTGCGCCCAGATTGGCGATCTCGTCCACATCATGCTCGATCCGCGTCAGCTTCTCGCCCGTCGGCGTCTGCTCGTGATAGTCGGCGGAAAGACGGTTGATTTGATCGAGGAGTTCAACGCGCAGATCGCGAACGCATCGCTGAGCGATGGAGAAATTGACCATTGATCCCGCCGCGCTGAGAGCGGACCGGCCGATATAGCAGAGTCCGATCGCTCCGGCCAACTCCAACGCCCATCGCAGATCCCGTTGAGGCAGTGCGCGGTCGATCAAGGCGCGCATGAGCAAGGGATCGATGGTGGCGACAAGACTAGCCACCGACACGCAGGCCAAGCCAAGCACAATCCGCCAGCGCATCGACCCGAGACGCAGCAACAACCAACTGAAGTCGTTCCTGGCCTGCACAGCAGCCCTCCGCAATCCCTCGCATAGAAATGACACCGCTCTGAAGAGCTTCTGAACTGAAACTCTGGGCTTCCAACAACTCCGCATAGCAGATTCGCGAAGGCAGGCGATTCGCGTCATCTGAACACTCGAAGTGTTTCTGAGGCACAACCGCCATACTGGGGCATTCGAGTCGAGATGTGCCATTTGCACAGCGCAGAGGCCAGACGCTTAAGAAGCATCGCACAGACCCAGTTGTCGAACTCAGGACGGCGACAAGAGAATTCCGCGTGAGCAACATGAATGCGACTGGATCGCCGTGGTGCGGCACATGAAAACAATCAGGCTTTATCAGGTCCTGTCGTCCAATGTTTCGTAGAAGCAACAAGCCCGGGTCAACGATTGTCCCTTCGCGGGGAGCATAGTTTTCTATTTACATTGGCAGGCGTCTCGTCTTGGCGATTGCACTGGACTGATATCGCGGCGCTCATTCGCGCTTGAGTGGCCCTCTGCCTGGAGGGAACAGCTGTGGCAAGCCTCCCCGCCGGCAAGTTATCGACGATCGAGATTGAGGTCATTCGAGAGGTCCGGGCAATGAGAGCCTCGCCTGGAGATGGCCTCAATGCCTCTCTTCTTGAGAGCCCTGCACGCACTGCCCATCACTTCATCCTTGAGTCGCATGGTAATGTGCAGTTGCGCCTCGCGACCATTGCGCGAGAACTCGGCGTAGAGATGCGAACGATCGAGCGAACTTTCTTTGACGAATACCGGATAACCATGGTCGAGTTCCAGGTAGAGGCACGGCTCGCTTATTCGAAGCGGCTGCTGGGCATCTTTCCGTACAGCAAGATAAGCACAGTTGCTTCTCTTCTTGGCTACAACCTGGTACAGGACTTCAACCGGTTCTTCAAGAAGCACATGCACGAGTCGCCGTCGGAATGGAGCCGCAAGGAACGCGCGAGAAACGCAAAAGAGGAGAGATGAGCGACATGCGGCTAACAGCGTGCAAGTCATCAATTAAGATCTCGCCTGGGCTTGCGACTAATTTCATTCCCTTCATTTTGTCGCTTTCTGCGAATAGGTTTCTGTTGCATCTCAGTTTGAGAAGTGTCAGACTCGCCGCACAGTTGGATTTTTGGTGCTTGCGCTCATAGAAACACCGGCTGCCGTTCACATCAGTGGTGGACTCCCCCGGCTCATCTGAGAACCATCCACTCGACCCATCTGAATTGCATTGCTTGAGCTTTCTGCGTCTGCAAAAGGTGCAGGCAGAGAGGCAAGGAAAGCTGCGCGCCTCTGACGCGCAGAAGACGTTCCGCGTTGGAGACAAGAACCATGGCCACTATGCCGGCCCATCTTCGTTCGATCGTGGACCACCACGGCGCGGTCATACTCGATTCATCTCGTAATGCAATGACGATACTGGACGCCACTGGCGCCTACGTCTGGCAACGGCTGAATCGTGGTATGCCGCTTGACACAATCGTTGCGGAATTGGCCAGGGATACGGCATCAACCCACGAGCAGCTCCCGGGGCCGGGTTTATTTCCCAACGAAGCCCCAGGGACACGTTCAGATGTGGCGTCGCATGCCACTCATCCTGAATGAATGCGGAAAAGTCCGCGTAGACAGGGTAGAACGCAGTGGACGATTCGGCGAACCCGTAATCAACGCTGTTGGCGGCCACCGAAGCATCGCTGAAATAGAGGTAAGAGACATAGGGACTGCCTGGATTCACAGTGGGCGTAAGCCTGCGCCAGTCAATACCGAATTTGAAGTTATGATTGCCTCGCAGTGCGCCAAGTGTGTCGACAACAGCCCATTGCCTTTGAGAACCGATTTCCCCTCCCTCTAAAATCCCGAGTGCATAGGATCCGCTATAGAGGGAAACGTCCACGGTATACGCAGGCTGTGTGCCGACTCCTTGCAGTTGTGCCAGATTTACTGGTGTCGCGCCGCCAAAGCTGTCTGTTGTCACAAGGCTGTGGTTCACATTTGTGGTTAGATTTGCCCGCAGGTCATTGCTTAGGCGTCCCGGAAGCTCGCTGGTAACCCCAAGCGTAAATGTGCGCGGCTCATAGGAAGAGGTGGTGACGACCGACGGGCTTTCATACCCCGTGCCATTCAATTGTGAGTTGCCCCTGCTGGCGCTGTCGGACGGTGTCTGGCTGTAACGAAAGAAAATCCGCGCATGATCTCCGATTGCGTGATCGAGGCGGAGGCTAACCGAGTCGAGCTGACTCGGCGTTGACCAGCCTCCGACATATTCGGCCAGCCCGCCTCCGAGATCCGGGGTGTTCGGCGTGGGCAGCGGGAACGCGTTGAGGACCTGGTCGAGCGGCGCTGGAGCAGACTGGCGCAGCGTTTGATCTGGTACGGCGTTAATGGTCACATCCTGTGGTTGGACCAGCCGGAGCCCTTCGTAGGAAAAGAAGAAGAATGTCCTGTTCTTCCCGTTGTAAAGCCGAGGAATCGAAGTGGGGCCGCCAAACGTTCCTCCAAAGTCGTTTTGGCGTTCCGCGCTCTTGGGAGTGATCGGAACCGTATTGTCGTTGAACCAGCTGTTTGCATCGAGCGCGTCGTTACGGAAGTAGTTGAAGACCGAACCGTGCCAGTCGTTTGTGCCGGAACGTGTGACCATTGCGAATTGTCCGCCTGGATTGCGCCCATACTCGGCGGAGTAGGTAGAACTCTCGACCCTGAACTCTTGCAGCGCATCCACGGAGACCAAAGCCTGGGTTGTGCCCAGCGCCGTTGACGCCGGGAGTGAACCGCTCGGCGCGCCGCCGGTAACAAAATATGCCGCGCCGGTGTTGGCGCTGACCCCGTCCACCATGTAGGAGTTCGATTCGGTGCGCTGTCCGTTGACACTGAATTCTCCAGATCCTCCGAGACCCGATGTTTGTTGAGGAGTATTGGTGACGATTCCGGGCGTCAGAAGAATGAGATCCTGAAAGCTTCTGCCATTGAGCGGGATATTCTCGACGAATTTTTGGTCGATTACGGTGCTGACCGATCCGTCGGTTGTGTTGATCGCGGACGAGCCTGCTTCGACCGTGATGCTTTCGGAGGTTGCCCCAAGCGGGAGCGTAAAGTTCAGCGCCACCGCACTCTGCACATTCAAAATGATTCCAGGTTTGATGAGTGTCTTGAATCCAATCTTCGATACCTGAACCCGGTATTGCCCTGGAGGGAGAATGGCAACCGTATAGATTCCGACCCCGTTAGTCTCGCCGGAATAATGTACGCCAGTCTCGTCATTGACAATCTCGATTGTGGCGCCGGGGATGACCCTGCCGGCGGGATCAACGACAACGCCGCTTATGGTTGCATCGGTGGATTGCGCAAGAGCCGATGTCGCTCCGCAGAGGATCAGTAGCAGGAGGGGAAGGGCACAAAGACACTTCAAGTGGGGTCTCCTCGCGAGCAGGGGTATGGAACGGATGATGATTCATCCGGTATACGGAGGCCGCAGCGCAACTATGTCAAGAATTCTGATAAGGGAATTCTTGATCTGTGCGGCAGGCCGCTCTCAAACGAAGCTGGATTGAGATCGTGATGAGTTCTGAGTTGCGGCTCTCGGAATGGTTTCCAAATTCGCGAAGAGGTAGGTTCGGAAGATGTCAATCTGAGATTATCGACGTCTCCTTTACTTGCGTGCGGGAGATATCCTCAGCTTGTTCTGAGAACAACTGGTCTCGGAATGCGGATTGGTGATTTAGCGCGAAGCCAGAATTCCTCCCGGCTACATCGGTGCTTACTGGGACTGATCGCGATCTGCTTCGGTCGGTTTTGGGTCTGCGATCTCCCGTTCCCAAATGCGAGGCGCCTCCACTCCAGCGACGACCTGTCGCTGGGGACCCCGGCACCTAGGGCACCCATTTTAGTGGAAGAACACAGTTCCACGGCATCTAGGCCCCGCCGCCAAAGTCAGAATCCTCCACTTCAAATACCTCCGCCATTCAGACACGGCCTCGGCTTTGATAACCACGTTTGGTGTATTCACAGGGGTTAGCCCCGACAACTCGCTTGAACGCCTTACTGAACGCAGCGTCGGACTCATAACCGACCAATCGTGCGACGTCTATGAGCTTTTTGTCACGCTGTTCGAGTAACTGCATCGCCTTCTGCATCCTCCACTCGGTTAGATATTCCAGTGGTGTTTGTCCGAGAAGCTCTTTAAAACGGGCCGCAAATGCGGAGCGAGACATGCCCGCCGCTTCGGCCAAGGATTCGACCGTCCAAGGTGTATTCACGCGGTCGTGAATGGCACTCAGGGCAGTGCCAATTTGAGGATCGAAAACAGCGCGAAGCCATCCTTTGTTGCGTTCCGGTCCCGACGCGATATGCGCCCGGAGTATTTGGATAAACAGGACCTCGGCTAGCCGATTCGCAACTATTTCAGATCCCGGCACCTGTTCTGCCATTTCTGACGCCAGCGCTCGCATAGTGTCGTGAAGAGCAAGCGTGCGTGCCTGCTCGGCCTTAATCAGAATGAAGCTCGGCAATAACTGAGTGATCGGCTTCAGGCTGGCACGATCGAAGCTGAAAGACCCACAGACGATTGTCGTCGGCGCGCCACCACCTCCATAATGGGCGACATTGCCGTTGGCTTTTGCCCCGATCTCGCGGAAAGTCCATTTCGGCCGTGTTCGCGGGCTGTCGCGCAAAACAATCGAAGTCCCCTTAGCTAGTAAAAAGCAATCACCTCCGGTGAGGGGCATCGGCTTCGCAATACCTTCAACACTCAGCCAGCAGTTGCCGCGCGACAGCATGGCGAAGTGCGCCAAATCTGTTGGGGATGTCTTTTTCCCGGAAGCCGTGACTTCTTCCCCGGCCTGATTTTCCTGTTTCACGCCCCACGGGGCTGTGGCTTCGAGCCTGTGCTGACCGAAAGCGGTTACGTGCATCGTTCTGAAGATGTCTGTTATCGGGTCCAACTGAGCCTCCATCTGCTCTCGAAAGCCATAGTGTTCTGCGAGGACTGTACGAAACTGCACAGCGTCGCTTGTCGGACAAGCGCAGCTTCAGGTAGTAGAGGCCTCAACCTGACGGACATTTTCCTTCCTTCCAGCGTCACAACTCCTGCACTCCTTTTCCTCCAGCCGCGCGTCCCAGCTCCATCTACATGTGCAAAACAGCTCAGTTCATCCATATTTCTGGATGAATAGACAAGAATCGTGGACTCCTGAGCAGTTTTCGTCCTCTGCCAAAGAATCTAACTTAGTGTACCGAATGCTTCACACATTCCGAAGGGAGTAAATATGGGAAAGCTTCAAGGTAAGGTTGCAGTCATCACAGGTGGGGCTACCGGCATCGGCCGCGCCGCAGCAAAGCGCTTCATCGAAGAGGGCGCCATCGTCTTCATCTTCGGTCGCCGGCAGGCAGAGCTCGACGTCGCTGCGGCCGACCTCGGGCCCAATGCCCGCGCAGTGAAGGGCTCGATCTCCGATCTGGCCGACCTCGACAAACTCTATGCAGCGGTGAAGGCCGAGCGTGGAACCCTCGACATCGTCTTCGCCAATGCCGGTGCGGGAAGCCCGCTTCCGCTCGGCAAGATCACCGCCGAGCACATTGACGAGACGTTCGACACCAATGTGAAGGGTACGATCTTCACGGTCCAGAAGGCGCTGCCGCTGATGGGCAAGGGCGGTTCGATCATTCTGACCGGCTCGAGCGCCGGCACCACGGGCGCTTCGGCAATGAGCGTCTACAGCGCGAGCAAGGCGGCAGTGCGCAACCTCGCGCGGACCTGGGCGGAGGACCTGAAGGGCACCGGCATCCGGGTAAATGTGCTGTCGCCCGGTGCGACGGCAACCGAACTCGCGAAGGCAGCGCTAGGCGAAGAGGGCCAGAAAGTCTACGCCTCGATGACTCCGCTCCAGCGCATGGCCGATCCGGCGGAGATCGCGGCAGCGGCGGCCTTTCTCGCGTCGGACGACAGCAGCTTCATGACCGCCAGCGAACTCGCCGTCGACGGCGGCCTGGCGCAAATCTGACGCGCCACGCATGGCCGTAAATCAACATGAATGACAACGAAAAACAAAAGGGAGAAAACACATGAGTAATAATCTTGGACAAAAATTGGCGGGCAAAATTGCGGTCATCACGGGCGGAAGCAGCGGGATTGGCTTGGCCACAGCCAAGCGCTTCGTGGAAGAAGGTGCGCACGTCGTGATCACTGGGCGACGAGAGAAAGAGCTGAAGGAGGCCGCAGCCTTCATCAAGAGCAATGTTACGACGGTCGTGGGCGACGTGTCGCGCTTGGAAGATCTGGACCGGCTCTATGCCGTCGTGAAAGAGAAACATGGTCACATCGACATTCTCTTCGCGAACGCGGGCGCGGGTACAATCGCACCGCTCGCGCTGGCTACTGAGGCCCATTTTGATCAGACCTTCGACGTGAACGTGAAGGGGCTGTTCTTTACGGTGCAGAAGGCACTTCCCCTCCTCAAAGATGGCGGTTCGATTATCCTGACCTCTTCGGTCTCGAACATGTTGGGGCTCCCAGGCTTTAGCGCCTACGCCGCGAGTAAGGCGGCTGTGCGCAACTTCGCGCGCGCCTGGACCATGGAGCTGAAAGACCGCAAGATCCGCGTGAATTCGATGAGCCCCGGACCAATCGATACCCCTGCCTTAGCGACGACGACGGGCCTTACCGCTGAACAGGCTGAGCAAGCGGCCGCACAGTTCGCCACGCAGATCCCAATGGGTCGCAGAGGCATGCCCGAGGAAATTGCGGCAGCAGTCGTGTTCCTCGCCTCTGATGAAAGTTCCTACATCACCGGCGTGGATCTCGCCGTCGATGGAGGCATGGCGCAGGTCTGACCCCGGCGCGGTCGCTCCTCGAACTTTACTTCTAACACGAAATTGGAGAAACATTGTGAGCTACGCAATTGTAGGATTCGGCAAGATAGGCCAGGCACTCGCCCACGCCTTTGCCCGTAGAAACATCAACGTCACCGTCGCGAGTCGCCGGCCCCCCGAGGCGTTGGCGCCGCAGGCTCGGGCGATTGGACCCACGGTCGTCGCCAAGTCGCTGCGGGATGCACTCGAAGCCGACACAATCATCCTGGCGGTTCCGTTCGGGGAACATCGCGAGATTGCGAAGGCCCTGCCGAGTTGGACAGGCAAGACGGTCATCGACGCGATGAACTCGTTCCCAGTCCCACCTGAGGAACTGGACGGTCTCCTGTCCTCCGCATTCGTTGCGAAGTCTTTCACCGGCGCCAAACTCGTGAAGGGTTTCAATCACCTGGGTGCAGCCATCCTGGCTACCGACCCGGTCGTCGAGGGCGGCGACCGGGTCGTCTTTCTGTCGAGCGATGACGAAGACTCGATCGCTCCCGTGGCGGATTTAGCCAAACAACTCGGGTTCGCACCCGTCAAGCTCGGAAAGTTCAACGAGGGTGGCGCGCTGGTGCACGCACGCGGCAAAACTTGGGGCCGGCTCATCTTTCAGGATTTGTTCAAGAAGCAGCAGTAATCGATTTAGGGTCGCGTGATTTGGCCCTAGTAGAAGGATTCCAAAACGTCCGATTAGATCGGACACGATCCGATGTAAGGGAAATGGAGAGATTTCGATGAGCACACAAGAGAATGTCCAGATTGTGAAGAATTTTCTTGCGGCACTCGGCAGCCGCGATAAGCAAGTCCTGCTGGCGTTGTCTGTCGAAGATATTGAGTGGATCGTTCCGGGCGAGGACTGGCCGCTGGCCGGCACGCACCGCGGGCACGCGGGATTAGAGAATGTACTTCAGAAGGCTAACGAAACCGTGGAAACTTCGTACCCAGAGCCCCCCGAGTTCATAGCGCAGGGAGACCGCGTTCTGGTCGTCGGCTTCGCTACTGGGAAAATCAAAGCGACGAATAGGACGTTTGAGGACCACTGGGTCTTCGACATTGCCGTTCGAAAGGGCAAGGTGACAAAGATCCGTGAGTATATCGACACGCAGGCACTGGCGCGGGCCTCCGAGATGCCCGCGAGCCCCAGGCCCTGACCCATCGACACCGATACCACACGAACCGATTCGTAAAGCCTACGAACACGTTGAACTGCGGCAGCGCTTTCTGAACCGTCAGCAGCATGCCGTCCTGAGGAAATTGCGGCGGTCGCGCGGTTTCTAGCTTCAGACGATTCGCGCTACGTGAATGGGGTGATGTTGGCGGTCGACGGCGGCCTCTCGGCTATCTGAAATCGACGGATCTCGGTAGCCGAAAGTCGGCAACGGTTTACCGATTTCCCCGGGCAGCAACCCATCGGGCACCTACAGGCCTTAGCTCGTCTACAGAATTACGGAGCCTGAAACTATGCCTCGGTGGTGATGGGTTCGTCCACGAAACGTGAAAGATTGCGAGGCCGGAGTTCATTGCTCACGCATACGGCGTGCCAGCCATTGCAGCTTTCAGGCCAGTGGTCCCCTGATCAACTATCGCAAGAAATGAAGATCTCGCTTTTTTTGCATTTTGAGCGTGTCGAAAAGTCTGGTGAGCCTGGATAAAGGCCACGGTCCATGTTGCCAGCAGCAGACCGGCCGCAAGACGTGCATCGGGATCGGCAGGATCCCGCCCTACGCATGCGGATAGCGCCTCGGATACGACTTGCGCGAACTCGTCCCGAATCGCCCTGGCCCTCGCCACGAGTGTTTCGCTACGCTCTACCGTTTCGACAAAGGCTTGACTAGCAGGAGAGAAATCAAGATAAGGCGCTCGCTCGCTCACAAGCCGATGAGCCAGCAGCCGCAAGGTCTCGATCGGATCAACGAGGGGATCGCGCTCTCGCAAGGCTTGGCGCAGGACTTCGCGAACCTCTTCGTCGCGATCAAAGAACATGTCCTCCTTGCGGGCAAAGTGATTGAACACCGTCATCCGCCCCACATCGGCGGCGGTCGCGATTTCATTCACGGTCACCTGATCAAAGCCTCGCTCCCGGAAGAGGCGGTCCGCAACGACAGAGATAGCTCGTCTTGTGGCGAGACGTTTGCGTGAACGGCGATCGGTCTCCATTGAAATATACCCCTTGACACAAGAATATACTGAGTACATATTGGAATTCAGTACATGTATACCGAGTATATATTAAAACTCAGTATATCAAGAGAGAGATTCATGAAAGCAATTCAATTCAGCGAATATGGGGGCCCTGAGATCCTGCGAGTCGTCGAGGTCGGAGAACCCCATGCCGGTGCCGGCCAGGTGCGGATCGCCGTTCGGGCGGCGGGGGTGAACCCATCGGACTGGAAAGATCGCGCTGGAGACGCACGGGACTCCGAGCCGGTTCCGTTGCCCTCGGGAGTGGGCTTCGAAGCGTCGGGAGTCGTGGACGAGGTCGGTGTTGGCGTTTCCAATGTCGCAATCGGTGATGCGGTCTTCGGCTACGCGGCAAAAGCGGTCGCGCAATACGCGGTTCTCAGCCACTGGGCTCACAAGCCTGCCAATGTGTCGTTCGAAGTCGCGGGCGGCCTTCCCGTCATTGCCGAAACAGCATCGCGTTGTCTCGAGCAGTTGGATGTGCAATCCGGTGAAACGCTCCTTGTGAGCGGAGCAGCCGGCGGGATTGGTTCGGCTGTCATCCAACTCGCGTGCCTGCGCGGGATCAGCGTGATCGGCACTGCGAGCGCGAGTAAGCATCAGTATCTGCGCCAACTCGGCGCCATCCCGACGACCTACGGACCGGGTCTGGAGGAACGCGTGCGAGAGATCGCGCCGAAGGGTGTAGACCGCGCTCTCGATCTCGCTGGCTCGGGAATCGTCCCGGAGTTGATCGAAATTGTAGGCGATCCCGCACGCGTGCTTTCAGCTGCCGATTTATCGGCTCCGCAGTACGGTGCGAAGTTTTGCTATGGACCTCCGAAAAATCCCGAGCAGGTCTTTGCGGAAGTGGCTCGACTTTGCTCCGAGGGGCGATTCCGCTTGCATGTCGAACAGACATTTCCGCTTGAGCGAACGGCAGAGGCCCAGGAACTCAGCGCCAAAGGGCACGTTACAGGCGAGCTTATCATTTCCGTTGTTCGTTTAGAGAGGAAGCAACAATGAAACCCAAGTACGCACTCGTTACCGGCGTAAGCCGCCGGCTGGGCCTCGGATTCGCAGTTGCCCGCCAGTTGGCCGAACTGAATTATCACGTGATCCTGACCGCGCGGGATGTACGCCAGGCTGAAGAGCTTGCCGTTGAGCTGCGGCAAGCATGCCATATTGCAACTGCCCTGCGCCTCGATCTGGCCGATCGGACCAGCATCAACGAAGATGCCGAGAAGCTGACCGAAGCCTTCGATCATCTGGATGTGCTGGTAACGCATCCCGAACGTGGCGATGATGACGAGGAACGATCTCCGGCCGAAGCCGCCAAGGGAGTTGTCTGGGCAGCAACTCTCGACAACGACGGGCCGACCGGTGGATTGTTTTTCGACGGAAAACCAGTGAGTGAAACCGCACGATGAAGAGACCGCTTTTCGTTATCTTCGCCACGATCGCGCTCGACGCCATAGGCATCGGCCTGATCTTCCCGATTCTGCCGCGACTGCTTGAGGATGTGACGCACGCCAGCAATATCGCGCCGTATATCGGGGGCATGATCGCCCTTTATGCGGGGATGCAGTTCCTCTTCGCGCCCATGCTGGGCGCTTTGAGCGACAGGCTCGGAAGGCGACCGGTGCTGCTGATCTCCCTGACGGGCGCGGCAATCAATTATGTTGTCATGGCGTTTGCGCCGCAGTTGTGGATGCTGCTCGTGGGGCGCGCGATTGCTGGCCTTACCAGTGCCAATGTCGCCGTGGCAATGGCCTACATTACCGATATTTCACCCGAGGATACGCGCGCCCGTCGCTTTGGATTATTCAACGCGATGTTTGCCATTGGCTTTATCATTGACCCTGTTCTCGGCGGGCTGTTGGGCGACTACGGCCGGAGAGCGGACAAGCAGCGGATCGCAGAGTGGTTCCATACCCACAATACCGATGTGTTCAACGATGAGTATTACGAGATCAACAGCACCCGCCTCGCGCCGTCTTACAACATCGCCCCGGAAAGCATTCAGCCAATCGTGCGGTTCGATCGCGACACTGGCGAACGTGTTTTGGCACTCATGAAGTGGGGTCTCGTGCCCTACTGGTCGAAGACACCAAAGGCAAGTTTCAGTTCCATCAATGCGCGCTCCGACAAGCTTGAGAGCAGCGGTGCCTGGCGAGAGCCATGGAAACACCGTCGTTGCCTCATCCCAGCTAACTTTTTCTTCGAATGGGAGCCACTGACTAAGGAGGAGGAAAAGAGGAAACTCAGCAAGCCATGGGCAGTTTCGCTTGCGGATGATGGCCTGTTCGCCTTCGGCGGTATATGGGATAGATGGAAGGGACTAGACGAGAAGAAGAGCGAGATCGTTGTCGAAAGCTTCAGCATCATTACGACGGATCCGAATGAAGTCTTGGAGCCATTCCACAACCGTTGTCCGCTCATCATCGAACCCAAGGATTATGAGCGATGGCTGGCTCCGGCGGAACCCTCGCATCTGCCGATTGATCTGGTTCGAGCATATCCGGCAGAAGAGATGAAAGCCTGGCGAGTGGCCAAGCTCCAAGGGAATGGCCCACACCTGCTGGAGCCCCTAACGGATTCCTCGGAATCCGCTCGATCCTTCATTGCAGAGCAGTGATCAAAGCTCTGAGATTTCGAAGGCCGCTGTCCGCGGCGATAACGCAGTGCCCCGGCGTTACCCTCTGCTCGATCCCTTTTCCCCGTTGCACCACCAGTGGACAGCTTGAATGTTTTCCGGATGATCGTCTCTCCACGCACCTCCCATACCACGGGGATGGATGTGGTCGGGCACCACGTCGCCGTACTCGGTGAACCTCTCCTTGCAGAGAGCGCAGAGTCCATTCTGCTCGGCGATCTTCCGGTCGAGGAGCTTCCGCATTTCGCCGTTGGATCGGAGTTCCCGGTATCCCCGGGGATGATGCGGATCTTCAATGCGCCGAATTCCGATCTGGCGCTGGCGTTTTTCTTTTGGGATTGTCTCAGCATCGCCACATGGTCCCATGAAACTCGGAATGCAAACATCGGCACTGTGGCCGGTGGGGGCAGGTAGCCCCGGTCAAGCAGGTCCTCGATCCCAATCTTGAGAGTCTCACCGGTCCACCCGAATCTTCGATCATGCCAACGGCTGAGGATTGCGAGTCCGATTTTAGCGCGTTTGCAGGGCGCTGCAGGAAGAAGCAGCATATTGAATAAGTCGTTTACTATCAATGAAGTAGTCTAACCAATGGCCTTGCAGTATGTTGCAGCGGATCGCGGGAAAGTTCGGTACAAAGTATCCCCACAAGTATCACCGAACGCTACGGCGTTTGTCGTTATCAGTTCTGTGAGCTCGGTCGAAGATTGATTGATCCTAGCGCATCGAAACACTGGAACTCTCATTGCCAATGAAGTCGCCGAACCATCGCCTAGTCATCGTGGACGATGTGTTAAGGCTCTCGCTTTTGCGGGATTCTAAACTCCTACGATCACTCGCTCAACCGATTAGAAACTGTAGACCCGTGCTTCCCACCCTCTGAGGTTTAATGTCGACGCATTCACTTCTCTGCTTCGTAGATTGCTCACAAGGAGTCGGTTTGCGATCAAACCGTCTGGGAGGTGGTAAGCAATTTGATCTCTTGAGAAGTTCAGGACGACGAGATAGCGGGCTGCGCCGAGGGTGCGCGTATAGGCGAAGATTCTGGGATTGGCTGGGTCCAGATCTTTGAAATCGCCGTAGACAAAAGCTGGGGTCCTATGGCGGAGCGCAATCATCCGCTGGGTGTAGTGATAAACGGAGCTCGGGTCAGCTAGCTGTGAAGCTGCGTTAATCTCCTTGTAGTTTGGGTTCACGGCAAGCCACGGTCTTTCGCTGGTCGTAAAGCCGGCCTGCGGGCTACTATCCCATTGCATCGGTGTACGGGCATTGTCTCGGCTCATATGGCGTAGGTTTGCGAGATAGGTCTCTTCACTGACTTCGTGTGTAAGAACATGCGCCTTGTACCCGTTCTTTGCTTCGATGTCGTTGAAGTCCGCGATCGATTTGAAGGGATAATTCGTCATGCCCAGCTCATCTCCTTCATAGAGAAATGGGGTCCCCCGCAAAGTCAAGAGCATGGTGGCAAGTAGCTTAGCTGAAGTAACACGAAACGCCCGCGAGTCGTCGCCGAAACTCGAGACCAGTCGAGGGTTGTCATGGTTAGACAGGAAGACCGTGTCCCAACTATGAGCATCCAGTTTTTTGGCATGGTTTGTGTAAATCGCCTTTAGTTCGGGCAGAGTCCAGCTCTTCCACTGCGATCCGCTCCGATTCAACCTGATTCCATCGAAGTTGAAGATCATGTTCAGTTCATGGCGGCGATCATCCACCATCAATGGTGTCTGTTCTAGCGTGATTCCCAGAGCTTCTCCGACGGTCATGACGTCGTACTTTGCAAGCACTTCGCGGTTCATCTCCTGCAGATAGTCATGCATGTGCGGACCATTCGCATAGGCAGCGCCAAAATCCTTCAACTCTGACTGAGAAAGGTTAGGAAAATCGGGGCGCTTGGAGATGAGTGGAATTACGTCCATGCGGAAGCCATCAACCCCCTTGTTGAGCCAGAATTTCATGAGGTCGAAGACCTCTGACCTGACGTTTGGATTATCCCAATTGAGGTCTGGCTGTTTCACTGCAAAGTAGTGAAGATAGTACTCGTTAGTAACCGGATCGAACTGCCATGCTGAACCTGAGAAGAAGGAAGGATCGTTATTTGGCGGGTCAAAGCCATTTGGACTCGCAGGGTTCAGTTTTCCTGAACGCCATATGTAATAGGTGCGGTAGGGATTGTCTTTTGAACTGCGACTCTCAACGAACCACTGATTTTCATCTGAGGTGTGATTGACTACCAGGTCGATGATGAGGCGCATACCACGTCGTTTGATTCCGGCTAGCATTTCGTCGAAGTCGACCATGGTTCCGAATTCCGCCATCACCTTCCGATAATCGCGAACGTCGTAGCCGTTGTCTGCGTTTGGCGAGTCGAAGTGGGGGCTCAGCCAGATTACATTGACGCCCAGGCTCTGAAGATAGTCAAGCTTACTGGTAATTCCCTTGAGGTCGCCGATTCCGTCGCCGTTGGAGTCCTTGAAAGAGCGCGGATAGATCTGGTAGACAACCGCCTCCTTCCACCACGCGCGCTGATAGCCGTTGATGTTGACCGCGTTGGCCGCGTCCGATGGCGGTAGAGGTGTAGGAATCTTGCGTTGTTCGGCCGTCGCCAGCATAGAAAAGGCCAGCAGCGTTGTTGCGCGGAATATTGCTTTCCGGGTCACTGGTTGGTTCCGATGAAGATTGTGTCCCAGTAGTGCAGCGAAGGCACAGTGAACTCAATCCATGTTGCAGTTTCGTCCTTGCGGAGGTGAAACGAAATCGAATGGAATTGTCCACCGTCAAAATCGGGAGATGCCCATCCCACCGATCGAACAGTACCGGAAGACAAGACCTGCACGCGCAGATTCTTGAGGGATGGCGGTTCAGGCCGGTCCATCATGACATCGCGCCAATGAGGATCGTTTGAGCCTAGCAGATTGATCAGGTGAATGACGGCGGTATCGTCCTTGCGTCGCGCAATAGTCCAGATAGTATTCGGGACGGCAAGCGGATTGGTCGTTTGATCGGAGACCCTGACTTCAACGCCACACGGTTGAACATCAATTTGATCGCGCAGGTAATTCTCGTAGGCAGTCAGAAAGTCGTAATAGTGGCGCAGATCCTGACGCAATGCTGAGGAAACGGAAAGGCGCGTGTCCGCGGGGAAGTATTCTCTCGAAAGCATTCGGTCGCCATCGCCCAACTCGATATGCGATGCGCCTGAGGCAAAGATGGCTGCGTCGGTCAGCAGGACACTGGGCGTATTGAACTGCTTTGCGGTGGGCACCGGACCGCGTTCTGGTTCTTTATGGACATAGGCGGCGATGACGAAGCCGTCCTGGGGATTTGCGAAGTGAACCTTCTCCGCGGTTACAAGAATGCTGGAGAATGTCTCCTGATCTTCCCAAAGCTCGGAGTAGACGAACTCTGCAGCGGAGCGGGCAATTCTCTCCTGGCCGAGCGTTCCCACCGCATTAAAGACTATCCGCTTATGGAGTGCTGCGCTTGCCCCGTCAATGAAGGACCGAAAGCCGGAAATGTAGTCAACCGGGGCGCCGCCGTACGCGTATCCTCCCTTTTCTCCAAACGTATCAACGTGCCAACCGTCAAATTGATACACATCGAATAACTCATGCATCTGGCCAAACAGGAAGTGTTGCCATTCCGGATCGTTGATGTTCATGTAATAGAGCCGATTGGTTGACCAGCCGCCGGATGGATGCAACTCCAGGCTCTTTGCGGTTGCCACCGAGCGCGGGCCGTCCGGTGTGTCCCAGATGCCCCACTTCAATGGCAGCGGGTTTTGCGCCCTGGTGAACGCGTCGTCATAAGAGCTGTAGCTGGCGTTATACGCCATTGCCATCATGTTGTAACGATGCGCCTGGTAAATCAGGTCTTTCACCAGGGATCCGTCTACGGTGCGTCCAGCGATGTCCTTCCAAGCTGGGGCGGGATTTGAAACGGTTCCCGCAAGCGGCTGGTCGTGCCGGTATTGAAAGTCATAAAACTGCAGCCCATTGATATGGAAGCGATTGAGCTCGGCGATCCAGGATTTCGGTTCAGTTCCCTCGCGGGCGTTATAGTGCGCCAGGTAACCATACCGAGGAAATCGTTTCCAGTCGGAGGAAATGTCGATAGCCGTCTGACGCTCCCCCAGTGTTCGACCCGCAGCGCTCGAGAGCCGCACAGTGACCAGATAGCCCTGGAAGTCATCGTGGGGAGCAGAGCAGGGCAATGAGATAGTACCTTCCGCGCCAGGCGCCGGGTGAATCGCCTCGCATTGTCCGACCATCTGCCCGAGGCTCCAGATGGAGCCGGAAAGCTGCTCGGTTCCCTCCGGTTTGCCATCTAACTGAACCACGAGATTGATCGGATCAGTGGGGGCGTAGCGTGCCTTGTCAGGGTACGCATCCGAGAGTCGTAATTCCTGGGCGTAGGAAGAGAACCCGATCAGGCAGAAGGCAAAGAGCAGTAGGAACCGAAAGCGCATGGGTCCATCATGCACGAAGCTTCCGGTTACGGTCCTAAAGGATTGACGAGGTTTCTCTGAGGGGAACCCGCCGTGGATTATTCAAAGTGCTCGACGAGCGTCAGGCCGCTCGATGCCCGTGCGAGTTCCGCAAAAATGATCCGTTTTCCGTCTGGAGTGAGGGAGATACCGGCGAACGGGGTCGGGTCGTGCTTTAGGGTATATACAGTCTGGGCCTGCCCGGTCTCCGGATCGACTCGTTGGATTGTGAACTGACCTCCATAGTCGGAGAGCGAGTAAATGTGTCCGCCGCCGAGTGTCCAATAGTTCAGATTCCCGGTTGGCGGACCGTCGAACACCTTGCGTTCCGGACCTCCGCCGACTGGCCGCCGCCAGATGCCGGATTCCCCGTAGTGCGTGAAATAAAGCCAATGCTCATCTTCACTTTCAATAGCCACCATGCCGCCTCCGGTGGTCACTTGTTGAGCGGACCCGGAGCCATCGGATGGTTCTTTCCATACCTGCCACGAACCAGAGCGGTTGGAGCCGAAGTAGATCCAACGATCATCCCTCGACCAGCTCGGAACAATGTTGTTGAAGTCTCCGTGCGTGACTTGGCGCGGCGCGCCTCCATGGGCGTCAATCACATATATCTGCGCGAATGGGTTAGATCGTGCGTCGAAAGCGATGAAGCTTCCGTTGTGCGACCAAGACGGGCTCCCGGCCATCGCGCCCGCGGATGTGAGTTGTACGGGGTCGCTCCCGTCAATTCTGGCACTCCAAATCTCCTGTGAGCCGGAGCGCCAGGACTGAAAGGCGATTTTATCTCCAGACGGTGACACATGCGGAGAGGCATCCTGCTCGCTTGAGGTGAGAATCTCGGCTTCTGTCCTGGCGCTGTTCCCCTCAAGATTGGCCGCAAGAATGCTCCAGTTGGCGCTTCCATGCGAATACACCAACCGGTTGCCCTGTCTTGCGATCGAAGGCCAATAGGCGTTATCTCCACCGGCCGGCTCGTGTTCCGGTGTTCCCCCCTGCGCCGAAACCCTCCAGAGCGAGATGCTGCCGCTCCGATTTGAAGAGAAGACAACTTCGGAACTGTCGGCCAGCCAGGTGAGTCCGACCACCAGACGGCCATCAAAGGTAAGCCGCTGCGGGTTTCCGTTGGGGAGCTTCATCATATATATGTCGTGTACCGAGCCCTCCGGCCCGCGAATGAACGCCAGTTTGGCGCCGTCGGGAGAAATTGAAGGGGTCCAGTCCCCATCCCAGCCATTGGGGGGAGTTGTAAGCTGTCGGACCGAACGTCCATCAAGGGTGAGTTCAACTAGCGTGCTTGGCGCTTGAGGGTCCGCCTGCTGGGGAAAGATAAGCGCCTTGCCGTCAGCGGTCCAGGCGAGACCGCCAGATTCCCACACATGGTTTGTCGGGAGCGTATAGACCTCTTGCTCGGAGCCGCCGATCGCCGGAACGATCACAACGCTGGTGTGCGTCGCGGCATGGCGAACAAAGGCAATCCAGCGTCCGTCGGGCGACCAGGCTGGACTCAATTCGTCCGCATTCCCATGCGTGAGGCTTGCCGGATCTTCCGAGCCGAGCTGCTTTACGTAAATATGTCCCTTGCGGTCCCCATCCTTGTGCCACACAAATGCAACCGCACTTCCATCAGGAGAAAAACTGGGTTGCAGTTCAGAGCCGGGGTAGGTGGTCAAGGGGCGGCTGGTATAAGCCTCGGTGCGCGTCGTTCGATGTGCGGGCCGAAGCACCAGCGCCGTCAAAATTACGCCGGTAAGTACAACGAGCGGCAGCGCGATCCAAAACGCAAGGCGCTTGCTGCTGGCCTGGACTAACGTCGATGGTGCTTCAGGAGCCGGCTGTTCAGGGGCAGACGCTGCCGTTCCCGCATCCGCATGTTCTGATTCACTGGGCGTTCCTGCCTGAAAGACAAGATGCGGTACCACAACCGCGGATACTGAGGCTGCCTGCTGGACAGTTGCGATTAGCCGATACCCAACCTTCGGAACCGTTTCAATGGTGCGAGGCTCGCGCGGATCGTCGGCAAAGGCGCGACGGAGCTCTGAGATGGCTCGAATCAGGACGTCTTCGCCAACGAAGACATCGGGCCAGACCACGCTTCGGAGCTTCTCGCGAGTGACAACCTCTCCTGGCTCGTAGGCCAAGGCGACAAGCACCTGCATCACCTTTGGCTCGAGATGTGCTGTTTCTCCGTTACATTCGATGGAGTTGATGGCGGGATGGATCAGCCAGTCGCCAATGCGGAAATCACCTCGCACAGAATCGTCCTCAAGAACCGTCTAGAGAAGCCTCGCCTCAACGCTCATTTTCACGACTCTACCGCAAACATATGCAGCAAAAGAGGTTAATGGCCTCGGGAAAACCTCGGAAAAATGTCGCGGCGCATCCCTAGTCAATTGTATGTCCTAACTCATACTGTCAACGCCGTAATCCAATGAAGCTGCTCAGATTGCGTGGATTCGGCTCATGGAGCACTGGTGAATTTCCGAAGGGCAGTGTGAACAATGATTGCCATGTTGGCACAGTTGCCGATTTCGGTGCAAACCGAAATCGGGTTCATTGTTTGCTTGCCAACGGACAGGCTTAGAATGCGAGAGCCACCGAATCCAAGCACGGAGAGTGAGCACTGCAAGTTTTTCCACAGCTAGTGAAACCAATGATGGAGGCAATCACATGATCAAGTGGCAGAGAGATACAGGAGACGCAGGTGAAAATCGAGGATTCGTGGCTCAATTCACTCGACTGGTGCAGGTCTGGTTGGTAGTCATCGCGGTGCTAATGGTGCCGCTCAACCGGGCATTAGGCCAGACCCAGGCGGTCAGCGCAACACTCTCCGGGACGGTGACCGACAAAACAGGTGCCGTCATTCCAGACGCAACGGTAACGCTCATCAGTCCGGATCAACATTTTCAGCGCCAGGAAAAGACAAGCGGAACGGGGCTGTATACGTTCACCCTGTTGCCTCCGGGGCAATACACGCTGACGGTCCAAAAACAAGGTCTCAGCGCCTATACCCAAACCAACATCATCCTGGAAGTAGGCCAGTCTCTTGAGATTCCCATTTCGCTTCCGTTGGCGAGCGTTTCGGAAAAGATCATGGTCACATCGCAAACGCCGCAGTTGAATACGGAAGATGCAAATATCTCCACCTTCGTAGACACCAGGGAGATCCTTGATCTTCCTCTCAATGAGAGGAATGTCGCGAGCCTCGTATTCCTGAATGCTTCCGTCACAAACCAGGCCCTCACTCAGTGGACCGGAGGAACGAGCGCGAATTCGGCCAACGCCGATCAGGATCTTACCTTCCTCAACTTCGCGGGTAGCAGATTTGGAGATACCGAATGGCTGCTGGACGGCCATTGGGATGCCGACGGGCAGTGGGGAGCAATCATGTACCCGCCGGGAATCGATGAGACGCAGGAATTCCGGCTGCAAACCAACAGCTTCTCTGCGCAGTTTGGCTTCAGTTCCGGCAATGTGATCAACATGGTCACGAAGTCCGGGACCAGGGATCTCCACGGCGACGCCTTTGAGTTCCTCCGCAACAGTGCTGCAGACGCACGTAACTTCTTTGACAACCAGCCTGCGGTGCATTACGAGCGCAGCCAATTCGGCTTTACTCTGGGCGGTCCGGTTGTGCTTCCCCACCTGTACGCAGGGCGCGACAGGACGTTCTTCTTTGGCTCCTATGAAGGTCTTCGCGCGGCATCTCCGGTAACGGCGACAGATACCGTTCCGACAAAGGCCAATCAGAGCGGCGATTTCTCAGCCCAGCTTGGAACTGCCACAGGGAACAACGACTATCTCGGCAGGCCGATCTATAACGGAGCTATCTACGATCCTTATTCCGCGCGCCAGGTTACGGCCGGGGAGAGAGATCCTGTCTCAGGGTTGGTCGCTAACCAAACCGGGATCATTGTGGATCCGTTCGGAGGAGTTTCCGGCGGTGTTCCCACCAACATGATCCCCTCGACGAGATTCGACAAACTGGCAACAGTGCTCTTGAAGTATTACCCGCAGCCAACCAACACGCAGGCGGCGAATAATTTCGTGGCGAATGCGTCTTCGCCGCAGCAGCAGGACGCGTATACCGTCCGCATCGATCACAACTTCAATGACAAATCCAGAATTTATGGACGCTGGTCAAACAAGGACGAGTACAAGACTGGCGGCGCGGCCTTATATGGAAACGACGTGGGCGGTCCGGGGCTCAAGAACGGCGACAACCGGTGGGATTTCGCCATGGGCTTCTCGCAGGTTTTGACTCCGTCTTTGGTCATGAGCGTAAACGGGGGATGGAACAGATGGATTGAGACAAATCTGCCCCAGGGAAATCCATTTGACGTGACTCAACTCGGCTGGCTGTCTTCATTGAATGTGGGTGGGGGTGTCTTTCCCGGCGTGAGCCTGGGGGAATACGCAGGCCTCGGTTCCGGCAGCCCTCAGACTGCTCCCAGAGAAGACCGGTCAATCGGAACAGATTTTACAGACACGTTTGGGCGGCATTTGTTTACGTTCGGATTCGATTTCACTTCTCAGTATTACAACAATCTTTCTCCGGGCAATGCCAACCTCAACTTCACCCAGAGTGGGACCAGCGGGTACGATCCACTGAATGTCGATGTCGCCAGCACGGGCAACCCATTCGCTAGCTTCCTGCTCGGCGTGGGAAGCGGGTCATTCGGTTTGACCGGCTCACAGACGTCAAACATGAAGAAGATTGACTGGTATTTTCAGGATGACTGGAAGCTTAACAAGAAGCTGACACTTAATCTTGGCATCAGGTATGAACTCCAGCCTTCCCCGACAGACCGCTTCAATAAGCTGGCATGGTTCGACACCACAGCCAGCAATCCGATCTCCGCATTGATTGGAACCTCCGTGCCGGGTGAGCTGGTTTACACCGGCGGAAACAACGGGCGCGGCGTGATCACAAACAGCTATGGGAACATTGCTCCTCGATTCGGCTTCTCATACCATGCGCTCGATAAGTTGGTGGTGCGCGGAGCTTACGGGATATTCTACCCACAGCGTGCGTCGTTGGCCTTCGATTCAAATCTGAACGGATATTCGCAAACGACGAATTGGGCCGATGCCCCAACCAACGGGTATACCATTACTAACCCCGCAAGCCAGGCATTCAGCGGTGGGCTGGTGCCAATCGTAGGAAATGCATTGGGTGGGCTAACTGATTTCGGCAACGGCGTAAATGCCATTCAGCACAATTGGACCAGTCCGTACGTTCAGGACTACACCTTTGGGCTGCAATTCGCTTTGTCGAAGAGCGATGTTGTGGAAGCGCAGTATGTAGGCAACAAGGGCACCCATCTGCCTGTAGCTGGCGCCGTCAATCTCAACCAGGTTCCAGATGTGTTTATTCAGCAGGCCGCACAAGCGGTAGCCGCGGGACAGCCGAATCCGCTTTACAATCTCGTCACCAATCCGTTCTATGGTTACGCTCCGAATAGCGGTTGCGGCCTCAGCGGCGCGACCGTCTTTCAAGAGCAACTGGATAAGCCATTTCCAGAATTTTGCAGCGTAAGCAGCCAGCAGGCGCCCATAGGATTCGATACCTATAATGCGCTGATGGTTACCTGGACCCATCGGTTTTCGCATGGATTCCAGATGCTGGCCTCCTACAACCGATCAAAGTGGATTGACGATGTAACAGGCAATGCAGCCTGGAGCTGGGGTGCCTCAAACCAGGAATTCAGGGATAACAACAACATCGCCCTGGATAAGTCAGTCGATGCATCCGACGTCCCAAACGCCTTGGTCATCAACTACATTTATCAGCTCCCCATCGGACGCGGCAAGGCGATTGGCGGGGATGCGAACAAAGCCGTCGATGCAGTAGTGGGCGGGTGGCAATTCAGCGGAATCACCACATTCAGAAGTGGAGTTCCGCTCTCGCTGACTGACGACAACAACACCTCTTACTCTTTTGGTGGTGGACAAAGTCCGAATCAGGTCCACTTCCCAGCGAAGGTTGCGCACACCATTACCGCTGAAGGAGTGCGCGGATTTGACACCACCGCGTTTGAGCAAGCGCCCAACTTCACCTATGGAACGGTGGAGCGGAATCTCTCGTATTTGAGGAGCACGGGGACTGATAATTGGGACATGGCTCTGCAGAAGTATTTCGTCTTCAACGATCTCATCAAACTTCAGCTGCGCGCCGAAGCGTTTGACGCGTTCAATCATCCACGGTTCACGAACCCAGATACCGGACTAGGCGACGCTTCCTTCGGTTATATTTCGGGGGCATTTCAGCCACGCGAACTACAAGCCGCAGTAAAATTGATCTGGTGAAGCTTGAGGGGAAAGCCCGATCGCGCTGCAAGCAAAGACCCAAATAAATCGGACATTCCCTCCTGACCTGAAGTCTGGGTAATTGACGAGCCTTCTGGGCACGGCTGAGGCCGTGCCCATTTCGCTCTCTGCGACGTAGAAGGGTGTTCGGCAAATGCAAAGTCCTCGCGGCCCATTCGCTCAAGCCTTCCGCCGATTGTCACGTCACGCCCTGCTTGCGGTAATCATCGGCTGCTCGATCGTTTACTCGTGTGGGACGTCAGCTCAGTCGGCCGAGGTGACAGTCGGACAGTTATCGAAAGAGGCATCGGCCGCTCAGCAATCGCAACAGTACAGTCATGCCGCAACACTTTACCGAAAGATTCTTCTTCTGCAGCCTGACTTCATGGAGGCGGAGGTGAATCTTGGCCTGATGCTTCACCTGAGCGGTGACTTCAAGGCGGCTATCGCGACCTTCCAGCACGTACTGGCAAAGCATGGAGATCTTTTCGCACCCAATCTCTTAACGGGACTGGACTATCTCAAGCTCGACAATCCAAGCCTGGCATTGCCCTATCTTCAGAAGGCAACGGACGAGAAGCCGGATCAAGCCGAAGCCCGTGTAGGGCTTGCGAATAGCTACCTGCAACTGAAGCGATACTCTGAAGCCCTGGAACAATTCACCCGCACTACTCAACTCGACGGCAAAAACGCGACCGCATGGTACGGCCTGGGGGCAACGTACCTGAGTATGGAAAAGGAGATGGAGCCTGGTCTCCAGCATTCCCAATCGCCTTATCGTGCGTTGCTGCTTGGCCAGTCCTATTTGCAGCAGGGGAAGGCGGACAAAGCCATAGCGACTCTGAGCGCGGTTGTTGGAAGCCCGCATGCCGTGCCGTGTGCTCATACATACCTTGGTTTTGCTTATCTCAAAGCTTCCAAACTTGATGACGCTGCACAGCAATTTCAATTGGACTGGAACTCTCGCTCTGGAGAGGGCTGTCTTCTTGCCAAGCTTGGATTGGCGGCTCTCGACGCAAATCGGAACGATACCTTGAACGCTCTTCGCGAACTCAACGAAGCCGTTGAGTCAGATATGCTCTTCGTTCAGAGCAATGCGGATTTGTTTCTTGGCGACATGGTGAAGGCCGGAGCCGATGCCCGCGCTCGCGCGATTCTCACGATGAACCAGCCGAGCGCGCTGCCCTCAGCCGGTACGGCATCAGCCGCGGACTCCTTGAAGCATGGCCATTACGCTGCGTGCAGTTCTTCTCTGAATGACTCGTTTGCTAAGCTCAGCGCGCCGGATCTTCGCAGCGTGGCCCTCTGTTCCTACTACATTGGCCGCGACGACATCGTTATGAACGCTACCGCGAAGATTTTGAAGGATGCTCCAGCAGATGCAGAGGCGCTTTACTGGCGTATTCAATCAGCAGAGCGCCTGGGCCTAGCGGCACTGGCAGAGGCAACCAACATAAATCCGAATTCGGCCTCACTTCACGCACTCACAGGAGACATGCTGCGCGAAAAGGGTGACCTGGCTGAAGCCGCGGACGAATATCGGAAGGCAATTGCCGTGAAACCGGAATTTCTTTCGGCGCATTTGGGGCTTGCGCGAGTTCTCAACTCGGATCACAAGTCTGACGACGCGGAACATGAATTGCAGTATGTCTTGACGGCGAACCCAGACGATCCCGAAGCAAACTATCTGATGGGGGAGATCCTGGTCAATCGTTCGAATCTGGCCGAAGCGCTGCCATTTCTGCTTAAAGCCCTACAGGTCACTCCTGAGGAACTTCCTTACGTCCATGCGGATTTGAGTCAGGTCTATGAGGATCGGGGCGATCTGCCACAAGCCATCGCCGAGCTGAAGCAGGCTTTGCCGATCGATGTTGATGGAAGCTTCTACTTTCGACTCGGCCGCCTTTACATGAGGACGGGAGATCGGTCGGCTGCCGCTCAGGCTCTCGATCAATCGGCGAAACTTCGGCAGCAAGCGGACTCTGCGGCTCAGTTCGTTAAGTAACTATTTCGAAGAATCTGTCGCGATGTCAGGGACGGAAATGGTCGATCGATGGAGTTCACGAGCCCGAAAATCGCTCAAGAGTCATGCATCTGCTTTTGCATTGCTTCTTATATTTCTTGTGCTCTCTGCGACGGCCTGCTCATCCGGCGGCGGTAGTCGAATAACACCGATTCTCACCCCTCCCGCAGCGCCGACAGGCATCATGGCAGCGGCCGGAGATGCCCAGGTGATACTCTCCTGGGCAGCCAGCAGTGGAGCAGCTTCGTATAGCATCTATCGGTCGAGTGTGTCGGGTGATGAAGGTAGCACGGCCTATCAAATTGGAAATTCCGGTACCTCATTTACTGACGCAAGCCTGATAAACGGAGTGCCCTACTTCTATACGATCGCGGCCGTCAACAGTACGGGCAGTTCTGCTCAATCGAATGAGGTCTCCGCGACACCAACTGCGGGTCTTATCAGCAATGTAAGTACGGACGCGGCGAGATATGCTCCCGGATCCACGGTCACGATTAATGTGAGCCTTACAAATACGATTGGCACGGCGACCGACGGCGAGGTCACGATCAACGTAACTCAGCTAGGATCGCTCCAGACAACACTTTCTGGGCAGGCATTCTCCTTGGCAAATCAAGCAACGGATACTCTTTCATTTACCTGGACTGCGCCAGCGACTGACTTTCAGGGTTATTCGATCGAAGTGAATGCAACCGACGCATCAGGCGCGATCCTGGACAGCGCGAATTCAGCCATCGATGTGTCATCCACCTGGACCAAATATCCCCGCTATGGTTTCGTAGCCGCCTACACCGATCAACCAGCGGATGTATCCACAGCCGAGATCGCCCAACTCAATCGATTTCATATCAATGGCATTCAGTTCTACGACTGGCAGCAGAAGCATCATGTGCCTCTCGCAGGTTCAATAGCCGCCCCGGCCTCCTCATGGATTCAAATCAACGATCAGACGAATTTCCGTCAAACGGTTATCGACTACATCAGTGCGGCTCACGCTTACGGGATGTCGGCGATGAACTACAACCTCATCTATGGCGCGTGGGCCAACTATGCAACGGACGGCAGCGGTGTCAATCCCCAATGGGGGCTTTATCAAAACAGCAATGGTACAGATCAGGTCAACATCAATTTCACATCGCTTGATTGGGCCACGCCCTACATCTTCATCTTCGACCCTGGAAATGCGAATTGGCAGAACTACATTTACGGCCAGGAGGCCAACGTCTTTGTAGCATATCCATTTGATGGATGGCAGGCCGACCAACTTGGGAACCCCGGCACTGTTTACACCGCATCTGGAATGCTGGCGACTCCCAATTTGCCGGCAGAGTATGCTTCCTTCCTGACCGGTGCCAGGGCTGAATTGCAGAAGACTATCGTGTTCAACGCAGTGAGCGGATATGGATTGCCACAGGTGTTGAGTTCCGAAGACTTCGCTTATGTGGAATGCTGGCCGAGCGCACAGGGCGGGTCTCAAAACACATACAACGATTTGAAGGCTGTTGTCGATAGCATCAATTCGTCGAACCCTGGGCAGGGCGTGGTTCTTGCGGCCTACATGGATTACGACCATGCACAGAGCCTGGGTATTTCGGGACAGACCAGCAGGTTCAACACACCAGGCATTCTGCTCGCGAATGCCGCGATTCTCGCAGGTGGGGCCTCGCATCTGGAATTAGGGGATGGCGTTGGGGGAAATCCCGGATTAGATATGCTCGATAATGAGTATTTCCCAAATGAAAATCTGACCCCGCCTTCTTCGCTGCTGAACACGCTTGAGACTTACTACGATTTTGACGTCGAATACGAGAATCTTCTTCGCGGCGGATTGAGCAACAACAGCAACGCTGTTAGCTTAAGTGGGATAGCTAGCGGCAGCTCTGCCTCTCCGAATACCGTCTGGGCATTTGCAAAAGATAACGGTAGCGGGCTGCATATGCTCAACCTCATTAATTTGATTGGGGAGACTGATATCGATTGGCGCGACGATAGCGCAACCTACCCAGTCCCTTCGCCACAAGCCAATGTCTTGGTGAAGTACTACTACGGAGGCAGCGTCAACGGCGTGTTCTGGGCGTCTCCCGACACCAACAACGGGAGAATGACGTCGCTTCCATTCACGACTGGGCAGGACGGTGGCGGTGGATATGTTTCGTTTACTTTGCCGTTACTCGACTATTGGGATATGGTCTATATCGCAACCAACCTCACTTCGCCAATAGACGCGGAGCGAGCTCTCAACTGAATATGCTCATCATGGATTGACCCAAAACTTGACCCACCCAGAAACTGCATCAGTTGGAACTGGACGAAATTTGGGGTCACGTCAGGTCTTAATCTGTCTTCTTAAACGCCGTTGCCACCCGAAGTGCCTCTGGCTCCTAGCCAAATCATCGAGTATCAGCTCAAGGAGCGGCATAGCGGTCCCCCGCTCCATGGCTACCGCAAACCTGAGATATCAAGATTTGCAGAGCGGGGTATCTCGGGGACAGCTACCCGCATTCCCGCGGGTAAATCCTCCACTTAGCTCGTGTTTCCCTATAGTGGAGTGTTTGTCCCCAATATCCCCTTTGAAGTAGCGCTAAGTATCAAGACTCGCTTGATACTTAGCGCTACTTCAAGCCCGTTTCAGGTCATCGATCCGGCGGCAACATAGTATAGCTCCACACGAGTTAAGTGAATAAATCACCGACAGCGGAGCCAAAAATCAGCTCGTAGGCAGCCTTTGAGGCTGCGGGAACAGATGAGGATTTCTCGGTAGGTCAAGAGCACGCTGCAACCGCCCGAAATCATAGCGCACTCCAGGGGAAGTGACTGCGCAACACCTGAATTACGCCTGATGCCGTTGCGCACTTCGAGAGCAAGAAGTGCGCAACGGGTCCATCACAACCCAAATTAGAGCGGTGGCGTTGCGCATCCGAATCAGAAAGAATGCGCAACGGTGGGCTCAAGCTTCTTTGAAGTGCTCCAGAACACAGCTCTTTGAGTCTTTGTATCGAGCCGCAGATAACTTCGATAGAAAAGGGTATCAGGTTTAGATTTGGGACAAAATGTGATCAAGCCTCGCAACAGGAGTTCTCAGTCATCGTGGATGCCACATCGATTTCCGACCTCAAATCAGAATGGAACAACTTATCCGATCTGGATCGCGGCCGGGCGGTCCAGAGGATTCACCAGGCCGGCACCAGCCTGCGTCGGCTAGCGAAGGCGCTGGGCTGCAGCGCCACGCTGTTGCGCCATCTGCACCAGGCTGCCCAAGCGCCGGTGGGAGACCAATATCTTGCGCGGCAGGGCACCATCAGCACCAACGAACTCGTGCGCCGAGCAAAGGCCGCTGGGCTCCGTCATGATGCCAGACGCCGCGAGGCGGCGGAACCCGAGCGAACCGAAGCCTCTCGCGTTTTCTGCAAGAAAATTTGTGATTGGCTGGTTGCAGAAGGCATTGCTGGCTCATTTGGCGAACAGATGGTCGCCGAAGCCCGACGGCAAATAGCGGTCGCTGAGCTGACGAAGAAGCTCCCCAAGCGCTGCGTGCCCCCGGACATGCCGTTTGATCAGATCATTCAACGCTGCAAGCCACCGCAGGCTGCCGACGACGAGTTCACATCCATCGCTTGGTTCGGCACGTGGCTCGCTCTATGGGGCTATCACGCCTTCAGAGACGATTGGGTTCGAGATAAGGCGATCGACCTCGCACTCGAACAACAGATCAGGAGGTAAAAATTCATCGTAGGGCGGGGAACCCTCGCCTTCGTTCCCGCCCTGCCCGGTGATCCGGTTGGCCTATCGGGCCGGTCGGATCAGGGTGATTGACCTGGTGACCGTCTATGCATATTTCAATCAACGTTTCCGCGTGGGGGGGCGACAAACGGCGCCGGTGTGACGCTCGGCAACTATGTGTTTCAATCCACGCCCCCCGCGTGGGGGGCGACTTGTCGGTTCTTTCACCCATGCGAATGGAGGGAATGTTTCAATCCACGCCCCCCGGGGTGGGGGGCGACGCTGTCCACAACAGGGCAGCCGCAGCCAGGGCAGTGTTTCAATCCACGCCCCCCGCGTGGGGGGCGACTCGGGGGATGTACGTGACACTCAGGCAGACCCAAGTTTCAATCCACGCCCCCCGCGTGGGGGGCGACCCGGCGCGTGGAGCTGCGGGCAGCTGGCGAAGGCGTTTCAATCCACGCCCCCCGCGTGGGGGGCGACCAGGCCGTCGTAGTGCAGGATGGTGCCGATCACGTTTCAATCCACGCCCCCCGCGTGGGGGGCGACCTGAGCGGTACGGCAACTTATGTGTTCCCCACGGTTTCAATCCACGCCCCCCGCGTGGGGGGCGACGAGTGCGGAGCTGCTGCCCGTCACCGGCGCGTTGTTTCAATCCACGCCCCCCGCGTGGGGGGCGACCCGCGATCAGAAAAACCGGACCATAAGATTGCAGTTTCAATCCACGCCCCCCGCGTGGGGGGCGACGAGCATCCCGCCATCGGCAACGTGCCCACCACCAGTTTCAATCCACGCCCCCCGCGTGGGGGGCGACAGGATCTGCTTGCGCTCGCCGCACGGATCAAAGCAGTTT
>Ga0302147_10000140_pt1 | contig 35940 bp, 35 predicted proteins | sample I_Bog_E3_2_FD_192438 | JGI IMG/M metagenome (GOLD analysis project Ga0302147, IMG submission 192438) | Peat permafrost microbial communities from Stordalen Mire near Abisko, Sweden - I_Bog_E3_2 | ecosystem: Environmental > Terrestrial > Soil > Wetlands > Peat | place: Sweden: Abisko, Stordalen...
AAATCAGAAAAGGCTCCAGGAGAACGCTACGCAATACCGGTGCCAGCGACAGCGAACTCCTCCGCGAGAAGGTCCCGCCTTGCTACAGGGGCTGGCAATCTGCGGGAAATGCGGCCGACGAATTGCGAAGAGCAAGGCGTCGCGGTTGCGCCCGTGCCGGAGTGCATCTTCCCCAAATCGCTGGTCTCCGATCAAGTCATCGTCGACACCGTTGTCCATAAGTATTGCGACAGCCTTCCACTTTACAGGCAGAGTGCGATTCTCAAGCGCGATACGGGCATCGACATCGGCCGCGCCACGATGGATGGATGGGTTATGCAAGTGGGAGAGTTACTAACTCCAATCGCCGGAGTTATGCGGGCAGAGTTACTTTCCGGAAGTTATATCCAGGCCGATGAAACCCCAGTGGGTGTGCAGATGCACGATGGCAGCGGCAAGAATCATCGGGCCTATCTGTGGCAGTACGGATCGCCGGACAAAGGCGTGGTCTTCGACTTCCGCATGGGCCGCGAGCGCGAAGGACCGAAGCAGTTTCTCGGCAAGTTCAATGGCATCCTGCAAACGGATGGCTATGCGGCCTACGAGCACATCGGCGGGCCGCAAATGGTGCATGTCTGTTGCCTTGCGCACGCCAGGCGCAAGTACATCGAGGCCATCAAAGTCGATCCCGTGGATCGGGACTCGGCGCGTATCGTCGCGTCGATGGATAAGTTATTCGCTATCGATGCTACGGCGCGAGTTAGTAACATGGATCTTGCCCGGCGCGATCGCCTGCGCCAGGAAAAAGCGCCCGCGTTGCTGGCCGAATTGCGCGCGCAGATACTGGCCGCGCAGAAATGCGTGCTGCCCAGAAGCACCGCGGGCAAGGCCGCAAGTTATACGCTCTCGCTGTGGGAGAAGCTAACTCGCTTCCTCGATTATCCCGAGCTGGAGCTGAGCAACAACTTGGCCGAGAACTCCATGCGCCCGGTGGCGATCGGCCGCAAGAACTGGGTACACCTGGGCAGCAAGGAAGCCGGCCCCAAGGTGGCGGCGATCTTCTCCGTAGTCGAGAGCTGTCGCAGGCTGGGCCTGCCCATCCGACAATACCTCGCGGATATCCTGCCCGGTCTCGCCAGCCGCTCCATAAAGAGCCTCGATCAGTTCACCCCTGCCGCCTACGCCGCCAGCAAAGCGATGTAACCTACCCGACCTCACCCGACTAAGTCAACCGTGTACTTGGCCAGACGCATACGATCAGTCGTCTCAATCCTAGTCTGCGCACCGTCGTCGAGATGCAGCAAAGACATGAATACTCGCATACTGAGATCGCTTTACTAGCCAATCTTTCCGTACCGGCAGTGAAGTCTAGGCTATCCAGAGCGAGACGAGCGTTGCGCGAACTATATGTCTGAAGGGCGGCCGGGATTTTGCAGTCCTGTGACCGCGTGGCGACTTCATATGTGCTGGTCGGAAGCACACCAAAGGAACGTGCTTGAAATGCGCCGAGGTTCGTTGCCTTTCCGAGTCATTGAACGCTCCGCAGCTCCCTGCGATTTGTTTAGCCTATTGAATTAGTGCGAAATGCCCCCAAGGGCAATTACTCCAGAACGAAGTCGGTTGAAATACTCAACTCCTTCCACTGTCTGTCGAAATTCAATTTCGCGAGGTCGTTCTGTTCTATAGCCTGGAAGGCATCGCTGCCGAGAATCAATCTAAGCGGAGGGTTGTCGATGCCGGTAATGCGGAGCACGGCAGCGGCGGCTTTTGCCGGATCTCCCGGCTGCTTTCCGTTGAAGTCGCGTTGAAACCGCGCAGTCTTCCCTACGGTCGCATCGTACTCAGGACGCCCCTCTCGAATCGCGGTGGACGAGCCAGCAAAGTCGGTACGAAAGCCTCCTGGCTCAATGATCGTTACTTTTACACCTAGAGGACCGACTTCTTTCGATAGAACTTCCGAGAAACCTTCCACCCCCCATTTCGCGGCAGCATAGGCTGCACGTCCAATTGGACCGATCCGACCGCCGACCGAGGAGAATTGAAGAATGTGACCGCTTCCTTGCTCACGCATAAACGAAAGCGCCGCTTTCGTAACATGAACCACGCCGAAAAGGTTTGTTTCCATTTGTGCTCGAAACTCAGCCATGCTCATGTCTTCTATTGGGCAGACCTCACCATAGCCGGCATTGTTGGCAACCACATCCAACCGCCCGAAGGTCTTGATTGCTTCAGCAACGGCACTGGTCGCCGATTGCTCGCTTGTCACATCGAGGCTTATAGCGCGAACCTGATCGCCATAGCGCGCCTCCAGGTCCATGAGTTTCCCCGGATCACGTCCAGTCGCCACAAGTTTGTGCCCGGCGCCGAGGACCGCTTCCGCGAGTGCCCGTCCCAATCCGCGCGTGCTTCCAGTGATGAGCCATACCTTTGTTGCGGGTATTTCAATGCCAGTCATATGCGGGCTCTCCTTCTTCGATCATTGATCCGTTCGCGAATTCACTTTGTCCCGTCGAAGACAACCGGTCTACCGTACCGGCTCAGCCCACATCCAGCACGATCTTCCCAGGTTTCTTGCCGCCGTCGCGCAATGCCAACTGCGCTCTTGCCGCATCTTCGAGGGGATAGGTTGCCGCAACCTCGACTGTCAGGCTCCCCGCTTCGACAAGTTCAACAAGCCTCAGTAGATCTGCCTGGTTCATGCGTGCAAACACCGTTGTGACACCAGCGGCGCTGTCGGCGATCGAGCAGGAACGGTATCCAGCGCGGCCCAACTGAGGATTGAGCGCAAGGACCCCACGCCCAGCACAGTCGAGTATGGCATCCACACCTTCTGGAATTATTGCGCGCACGTCGCGAACTAGATGATCACCGTAGAGGACAGGTTCCACGGCGATCGAACGCAAGTAGCTGTGATTGGCGGTTGACCCCGAACCTATAGCGCGCGCCCCGTTTTTGACCGCAATCTGCGCGGCCAAGGAGCCCACACCACCTGAAGCTCCGTGAATTAGAACAGTCTCGCCCTTCGTCAGCTTGAGCGTGTGAACGATTGCCTGGTATGCCGTGAGCCCTGCCAACGGCAGCCCACTTGCTTGCGCCCACGTCGCATTGCGCGGCTTGCGAACCAGGGTAGACGCTGGGGCAGAGATCTTTTCGGCGTACGTGCCATGGTGAAGAATCTCCTCGCGCACAAAGCCGATCACTTCGTCTCCAGCGGCGAACTCGGTCACTCCCGCGCCTACACGTTCGACTATGCCCGCAGCATCCCAGCCCGGGATCACTGGAAACCATGCGTCCATGATCGAGCCTCCAAGACCCGCCTGCAATGCAAGGTCTGCTGGGTTGAGTGCGGCCGCCTTCACCCTGATAAGCACGCCGTTCTGTGCCAGCTTTGGGTCGGGGACATCCGTAAGTTCAAGTACCTCAGGCCCACCATACCGCCGGTAAATAATCGCTCTCACGGTTAGCTCCTTATTGCCCGGGAAAGGCCAACGGAAGATTCATCACGATGCGTAGCGTATCGATCTTCCATATGCCATCCACTCTTCGCAAGATCGGCCGATAGTAGCCTGCTTCGATTGGAGTCACTGTGCCCTGAACTCCAAACGCATCTTCGGACCATCCCGTAGCCGGCCGCTCTTTGCCACGAACCTCAAAGACTACAAACTGAGCATCGATCGTCGCAATGTCGCCATCCACTTCAATAATGTGGTCATGAGTTGTGTGGTGGCTCCAACCATGCGCCGGGTGCGGTCGCATCATCTGCGATACGGCCGCAGCGATCGCTTCCTTTCCAACCAATTCGCCAACGGGCTCCGATCTCCCCGAGTTGTTATAAGAAATCTCCACGCGGCCCGATTCGGTGAACACCGCTGCCACTGCGGCTCCATCTCTCGTATCCGCTCCGCGCACATACTTCGCAAGCACTTGCTGTATTGCCCGTTCCTCGCTCATCGCGTTTTGCTCCTTAACTAGCTCCCATCGGTGCTTCAACAGTTCTTTACCGGCACTTCGTCCGGATAGGGGACTTGTCTCAAATCCGGCGTTCCATGCGAATCATTGAAAGAGAATCTTGGCCATCATTCCCTTGTCTTCATGCTTAAGCAAGTGGCAATGAAATACGGACATTCCACGGATAATCGGGTCGGTGAAGTCCATAATCAGATCGACCGAACCCTCCGGCGCGACGTTCACTGTGTCCAGCCATTCAGGCCGATCCGCCTTCTTCCCGTTCTCTTCGTAAACAAGAAAATGTACCTGGTGGATATGAAACGGGTGGATTTCGTGAGAGTCGTTGACAACCCGCCAATGAACGTAATGCCCAATTTTCACAGTGAGCATGGGGCCATCGGTTGGAGAGTACTTCTTGTCGTTCACATAGAATCCGTGGGTGTCCTCAGTGAACTTTATTGTGAACCCGGGAGTGCTGCTTTCCAGCCCCCGCACCAGGGCGGGAGAAAGAATCTTGTATACGGCCTTCACTGTGCTTGGAGTTTCCAAAACAGAGCGTGTTGGCGCTACTTTCGATGCGTCGACATCTGCGACAACCATCGCAGGATTCGGGTCTCCATCCGACCCTGTATCGACGCAACGTGTCCGGAGCGACGCATGCACGCCGGCCCTCGGCCCGGTGACAATTGCCTCAACGCGTCCGGCAGGTGCGAGCAGAACATGCTGCAATGACTCAGCTCGGCGATTGGGGTCGTGATAGGCCAGCGGCATTCCGTCCAGCGCTATTGCTGTCAATTGTTCCGTGTCGAGTTCAAGGTCGGCGTAAAGATCGGGAGATGCATTGACGATGCGCCAGAACTGCCTTTCCCCTGGGGCAATGGCTATCTGCGGTCGGACAACACCGTTCACAGTGAAGATCCGTTGGGGCTCACCAGTGGCCGCGCCGCACGCCGTCGGAGACAGTTCAACCTGCTCCTTTAGAAGGGATGACGCTGCATCGTGCTCCTGCAATTCCGCATCGCGAAGAATTAGAATTCTCTCCCTCATTGATCGCACTTCGGGGACATACCGGTCGATGCCGTCGATCACGATGGCTCCCGACATTCCATCGAGATCCTGCTGATAGCTCTCCCCGTGCGGATGTGTATGGTACCAATACAAACCGGGCGGTTGATCCATGGAAATGTCAACCACGTATTCCAGCATTTGGCCGGGCATGGCCATCATGGAAAGAACGTCATCGTGAGGAGAATTCGGGGAGACGTGAAGCCCATGAAAATGCAGGTTCGTCATATTCATGCAAGGCCCGTCGACACATAATTCCTTGGACTTTTTTGACATGTGATTGACGTACGCCACGCGAATTCTTCCGCCGGGCTCTGTGCGAATGACTGGGGGAACCTCCCGACCTTCAAAGAGGAAAGCGCCTTTCCCATTTGTCGGATCATTCACCGCTTCTAGAACAAAGGGCCTGCGCACCTCGGGAAGTGTTGGCAGAATGACACCATCGTATGGTTGCGGTGTTTGTTGGGCGTCCAGGCTGGAATGATTGCAGAGGGAGAGCAACGCGATAAACTGCAATGCTTTCACTGACGATTTCTGCCGTGTTGTCCACATAACAATCACTCCCTTTCGCGATCAGAACTCTGAGGCGCCTTCTTCATGTTCTTGAACTGGGTGTCGAATTCTCGACACAGTAGCCAGAGTCTCAGACTCCGATCCTTCACAAGGTTGGAATCGTGAGGTCTTCTACTGAACGTGTGTGGCAGCTTCTTCGATTACCGCCGCAACATCCTTCGGACGGGAGGCGTACACCGAATGGCTGGCACCTGCGATCTCTGTAGTGTGACTTTTGGCGCGCGCCGCGTACCATCGCTCCAAGTCGGGATTGATCGTCCTGTCCTTGGTTGCCACGATCATCCAACTCGGCTTAGTGCGCCAGGCGGGTATGGTGATAACCGCCTTGAAGTTCTCCGCAAAAGTCATGACCTGTGAATGCGCCATTGATTCGGCCTGCGCAGTTGGCAAATCCGCGGCGAAGTAATCGCGGAATTGTGTGGGATCAAGGTATGTGAAGCCATCTGGAGTTCTCTTGATTGCCGTCGACCTGCTCAAGTCGCTCGGGAAGCGCTTGCCATCGTCAGCCTCGTCTTCGCCGGCATCCGGCATATGCGCAGCAACATATACCAGGCCTGCGACGGACGGTTCCGTGCCAGTTTCTGTAATGACAGCGCCGCCATAACTGTGAGCGACAAGAAGGCTCGGACCGTCCTGGAGTGCGAGGATTCGCTTGGTCGCCGCCACGTCATCTTTGAAAGATGTCTCTGGCTCCTGAACTATGCTCACTTTGTATCCATCCTTGGTGAGAATGTCGTAGACGCCCTTCCAACCTGAACCATCTGCCCACGCGCCGTGAACCAAGACGATATTGTGAACGCGATGCGCATCGGCTTGTGCGTTCGAACCGGTTGGGGTGCCTATGAGGCCGCCGACTAATCCGACGATCAACGCAATGGACTCAGTGGGTTTGATCATATGCGTAAGCCTTTCTGTGAGTGGCCGCCAGTTCATTCCGCTTGCCATCTCTTGTTAGAGTCTTGCGTGATCGATTCATGTCGTTGAGTTTTCATGGCGTGCAAACGATGTAGCATGGTTAGTCCAACATGCCTTTACCCCCACGCCATGCAAATGGGGGCCGGCTCGCGGACCAAAGCATATTCATTATGGATTCTGAATTCTCTTCCAGGTTCTCGATACTTTGAGATAACCTGCATTTTTCGACGTATCCATCATGAATAGCCAAATTGTGTTGCTTTCTGCTAATAATGTTCCCTCACCAGCGCCTAGCTTTAGCAGTGATGATGCCTGAGCGATAATGTGAGCCTTATCGATGTGCTTATTCATGATGCGGGAGGGGCGAGGTTTGAATGAACAAGACTTTTGACGCAATCATCATCGGCGCCGGCCAGGCAGGACCCTCGCTGGCGGCCCGGTTCAACGATGCAGGAAAGACCGTGGCGCTGATTGAGCGAGATCTTCTCGGTGGCACGTGTGTGAACACCGGCTGTACGCCCACCAAAGCGCTGGTGGCGAGCGCCAAAGCTGCGCAGATGATTCGTCGTGCGGAGGAAATGGGTTTGCCTCGACAACACCTCGCCGGCATTGACCTCGCTGCGATTCAGAGAAGGAAGGATGCGATCGTAACGAAGTCGCGCCAGGGTCTTGAAAAGTGGCTGGGCGGAATGAAGTACTGCACGGTCATCCGTGGCGACGCACGCTTTATTGGGCCGGACTCCGTTACAGTCAAGGGAGACGTGAAGCAAGCGAAGCAGATCTTTCTGAATGTTGGAACGAGGGCTGCCATCCCCAAGCTTGAAGGCGTCGACGAAGTCCCGTGCATGACGAACTCTACTATACTGAAGCTCGATGTTTTGCCATCGCACCTGGTGGTCGTCGGGGGCAGCTACGTTGGGCTTGAGTTTGCTCAGATGTTTCGGCGCTTCGGTTCGAATGTCACGATAGTGGAACGGCAGTCCAAACTGCTGAACCACGAAGATGCGGATGTTTCGGACGCTGTGCGCGCCATTCTTGAGAAGGAAGGCATACATATACGCACCCAGGCCGAGTGCATTCGGTTAGGGATGCAGGATTCGCAGCCCGTGGTCCATGTGGACTGTCAGGAAAATGCCCCAGAGATCGTTGCAAGCCATGTCTTGCTGGCTACAGGCCGAACTCCCAACACGGATGACCTCGGGCTTGAAGCGGCAGGAATCGAACGCGATGAGAACGGATATATCCCGGTAAACGCGCGACTGGAAACCGCCATACCTGGCGTGTGGGCGATGGGTGACTGCAATGGACGCGGCGCCTTTACACACATCTCCTACAACGACTATGAGATCGTTGCGGCGAACCTGTTTGACGGCGGCTCACGCAGCGTCGACGACCGCATCCCGTGCCATGCTGTCTATATCGATCCGCCGCTGGCACACGTGGGCATGAACGAACGCGAGGTGCGTGACCGTGGTCGCCCCGCGCTGATAGGGATTCGTCCCATGACCAAGGTCGGTCGAGCCGTCGAAAAGGGTGAGTCGGATGGATTCATGAAAGTGTTGGCCGATGCCGAAACGAAGGAAATACTCGGCGCGACAATCCTGGGCACGGGTGGTGACGAGGCTATTCACTGTATCCTCACAGCAATGTATGCCCGCAAGCCCGTATCGCTCATGCAGCACTCGGTACACATTCATCCGACAGTCGCCGAGCTGATCCCTACAGTGTTCGGTGAAATGAAGCTGCTGGAATAGTTCGCAAGCTAGTGCATCCCAGCAAGATACCCGACCAGCGATTGAAGGCCGTCGACCTGGAACCGGGACCGCCGCCTTCCTTTGGATCCAATTAGGCAATTAACTGAAAGGATATTCTCGTGGCACCTCGTCCCCCATTGCCTCCCTTTACGTTGGAAACCGCCACCCAAAAGGTTCGGTTGGCAGAAGACGGCTGGAACAGCCGAGACCCGGAGAAAGTCTCCCTTGCGTACACAGTAGATTCGCGCTGGAGAAATCGAGCAGAGTTCGCCAACGGGCGTCAAGAGATCGTGGCACTGCTTACACGGAAATGGACCCGAGAAATCGACTACCGACTCATTAAAGAAATCTGGGCATTTCTGGACAACCGGATTGCCGTCCGGTTTGCCTACGAGTATCACGATGACTCGGGCAATTGGTTTCGGGCCTACGGCAATGAAAACTGGGAATTCGACTCTGAAGGGCTGATGCATACGAGACACGCAAGCATCAATGAACTCCGGATCACTGAGGATCAACGAAAGTTCAACTGGCCGCTTGGACGACGCCCCGATGAACATCCAGGCTTGACCGATTTGGCCCTCTAGCGGTCAGGATTGATGCTTCCCAAAGGGAGACCGCTCGAGCGGGTTAGTTCAAGCAGAGATCAAAAGTCCGCAATGCAAATGGACACAGATTCATGTCCATTTGCATTGCAGGAATTCCCGTTTCAATCCAGGTTATTACCGGCTTCCGGCCGATGTCGCGGCTTGCTCGATAAACTCTGCAACTTTGTGTGGCTCCTGAAGCATTGCGAGATGGCAGGTTGGCAGCGTGATCGTTGTGGCCCCAATTCTCTCTGCCATCCACTCTTCAAGACCTCCAGTAATCGCCTTATCTTGAGAGGCGACGATGAACCATGAAGGCTTCGTTCGCCAAGCGGGTATGACTGTAGGCGTCGCCGCGAGGACAGCCACGGACGCAGGACCTTGCGTAGCCGTCAGTTGCACCTGCTCACGCTTCGATAAGTCTTGAGCGAATGCCTCGGCCACACCCTGTGGAGAGATTGTTACGAATTGCCCGGCCGCGTCGAATACAAGAAACGGCGTGATTGGAGAAGGGGTTTTAAGCGTCCCCAGTAGTGAGAGCGCGGATTCACCGCTGTCGGGAGCAAACGCGGCAACATAAACCAAGCCTGCGACATTTGGATCATTTCCGGGCGTGTCTCCAATTACGACGCCTCCATAAGAGTGCCCAACGAGCAGCACGGGACCTGGGTATGCCGTCGTGATGCGTGTGATCGCACGCTGCGTTACGGCGTCATCGTCTGTTAAAGAAGTAAGTGGAAGCTGCACCGCGACCACATGGTATCCTTCTTCCTCCAGTAGGGGAATTACACCGGACCAGCTCGAGCCATCAGCCCATGCGCCGTGAACCAGCACGATGTTTCTGACGCCATGCTTGAAATTGTCTTGCGAGGATTGCGGTAATTGTTGGGCATAGCCAACGCCATGGAATCCTGCCGTCAGCAGAAGTCCGACACTCAAAAATGCTTGGATAGCGATTCTTGATTTCATAACTTGTCCTCTCATCTTGTCACCTTCGCTTCGTGTGCCGATTTTCTTGGCTAGTGGGATTCCCGTTACATCTGATCCTAGTTCTGGATGAGGGAAGGCATCTAGGCGAAAGCCATCAGGAGTTGGCCATTCCTGCTGCATAAGAACACTCTGTGCGCTCGTCATGCATGCATTTGTCGATAGGGACCTGCGTCTTCGCCATTTGAACTGCCCAGACCGATGGGGCCGCGAGTCGTCGACCGCCGCCATATCCCTGGAGCTACCCCGTGAAGTCGCTTGAAGGTGCGGTTAAGTGCAGATTGATCCGCGAATCCGGACTGAATTGCGATATCGGCCAGGGGTAGGCGAGAATTCGTCATGAGATCTCTGGCTCTATCCACGCGCCGTTCAGTTAGCCACTTATAAGGCGGCTTGCGAAAGGTTTGCCTGAAGGCTCGAGCAAAGTGGCCTACCGACAAGTCACATGCATCTGCAACCTGCTGCAGGGCTATCTTGCCATCCAGATTGGCCTCCAAGAGTTCTGTCGCTCTTCGCTTCTGAAACGAAGAAAGTCCACCACGATATTGCAGCCCCGACATTTTCACACCGGCATAGCTGCAGACAAAATGACAATTCAAAGCATGCAAAACATGGTCAACGACAAGCTTCGAAGTGTGATGGGGTTGCTCAAGCGAAGAGAGAAGCGTCTTTCCAAGGTGGTAAACGACCGGGTCGAAATGCCCAAGCGGCCAAGCCAATTGCTCCACGCGTCGCGCCCCATGGGCATAGGCAACTTCATCCAGCGAAGCTTGAGTGACATACAGCACCAATGCATCGAAGGGGTGCGGGAGCAGAACTGCGGGCTCTTCCCGTAAGTCGATCGCACTAACTCCTCCGACGGGATAAGAGCCACTCGATACCTTCGTCCTTCCGAAGAATTGTTCGATAAAGGGTATTGCTCTCAGCTGCAAAGGAACTATGAATCCCTTCTCTCCTGCGATTGGACGTGCAATTTCCGGGAGACCTTCGCTGCTCATGACTCGCCCGAATGAGAACGAGGCATGTTCGGATAGCTTGACCTGGGCCGTGAGCGAATCCTTGAGATACATGGCCTCGGCGAGTTGATTCCAAACTGTAGGGACTTGGCTGGCTGTATTCATGTGTGCGAGGCCTCCAGCTTGTATTGAATGAAGCATGGGGATAGTTGTCGATCAGCGAGCCTGGCCGATGCTACGGTCGTGATGCGACGAAAGTCAGAGACTCCCGGCTTGGCCGGCCAATTCAGCGACTCCAGCTCTTCGAGCCAATCCGCAGTGGCCAACCGTGCCTGTTCGGAGCCAAACAGCTCTCTGACCGCTCTGGCAAAGGCTGCCAGCTCGCGTTCAGCCAGGAGGATCGGGTTCGCATCACAAAGTGCGATCACTTCCAGTTGTCGACTGGTCCGGTTCGATTCCCGGTCACGCATATGGTCCTCAATTCTTCACCATGGGGAGATAGTGCCGAAGATTCACCAGTTGCTATGCTTTAGGGGCGTCGGGTGCTTTACCGCTGCCTATCTAACCACACGATACAGATATCCCAGGACGCGCAACACACCTGAAACTGCAGAAAATCCCCTGACGTTTTCTGTAGGTGAGATTTGATTTTTTTGAGAGAAAATGCGAGGGACCTACAATGGTTCACGGTTTCGAATGACGCGACGATAGAGACTACGGAGTCTGGAGATTATGCCCCCGACGGGATGCAAGAAGCTCACGGTGCCGGGCACGATCACGGAGATATCAGTTCCAGATTCGGCGGAACTGAGGATTGTCAATCTTCCCTGGATGCGGGCAGCACGCTCGCGCATGCCCGGCAGGCCATGATGCCCTTCTCTCCCACTTATTGCATAGCCTGGATCAATGCCGACCCCATTGTCCTTCACATGCAGCACGAGATCGCGACCGTAAGCAAGGTCGATACCCAGGAAACTTCCGTGAGAATGAGCTTTTGCATTCTGAATCGCTTCATGCCCGATTCGATACAGCTCGTCGCGAACGATCGGATGCAACTCTCGCGCATCCCCGATGACCGAAACCGATACTGCCATTCCGTCCGGGACAACTCCACCCTCTGCGGCCCGTCGCAGCGCCGGTCCAAGATCGTTTTTTAATGTCGTCGAGGACCGCAGCGAATTAAGAGCCGCACGGCCTTCCTCAATCGCCTGCTCAAGCCAACCAGAGACTTGTCCCAACGCACGGTGCATCTTCTCCGGATTCAGTGGTTCCTCAAGGCCATCGTCGACGACGAATTTGCTGCCTTGAATCGTCTGAAGGAAAGTATCATGCAACTCTCGCGCCATTCGCGTGCGTTCCGAAAGTCGCTCATCGAAGCGAACGCCAATGGCTTTTGCGACCTGCTGCACGCGAATGCGGTACAGAATCGATCCGATCACGACGAAGGAAACGAAGGATAAGATCCGAAACGAAATCGTTTGATACCACATGGGTGCAATGCTGAAATCTAGAATTGCACCTTGTTCATTCCAGATGCCGTCGTTGTTGCAGGCGATCACGTGAAAACGGTACTTACCCGGACGGAGGTCGCTATAGAAAGCCTGGCGTCTTGTTCCTGGTTCCTGCCAAACAAGATCGTGATTCTCCAATCTATAACGAAAGCGCACTTTCTGCGGCACAACGAAACTCAGGGCGGTGTAGTCGATTTCCAGATCGCGTGTTAGCGCAGGGAGGCTAATTTGACCGCCTGCCGAGTAGTTCACTCTGTCCGCGACGATCTGCTCAATATGAACAGGCGGCGGTAGAGCGTTCACTTCCAGATGATTGGGATCGATCATCTGCACGACATTTGAATTGGCGAACCACAAGCGCCCGTCGGGAGAGCGAGCGGCGTGGGGTTGAAAGACTGCATACGAGGGCCTTGCGCCGTCGAACACGTCGAAGGTGTCGGCTTTCACGCTAGACTTCGAACCATCCCACCACTCCCGCAATTCCGCATCTGCAACTTTAATGAGGCCACACTGTGCGTAAAGCCAAATAGCATTATTGTTATCCGAAACCAGAGCGTACAGGCCATTGCAAGGTAGACCATTTTGGCTGGTCAGAGTCCGCATGGTTCCATTCTGCCATTCAGTAAGTCCAGATGAGGTAGCGGCCAAAACCGATCCATCGGCCCGAACAAGGATCTGCCGCACCGGGGATTTAGCCGCGTTCCCGGAGGAAAAAGTATCAAGCCGCCCCTGCCGGTATCGAGCTAAGTCGCCATTGACAAGGCCCATCCAGATGCCATCTTGGGGATCGGCGCCGAGAGAACTGGCGGCTGGCATGCGAGGTACAGGAAGTTCTTCGCGGACCGCACGATCCTGAATGCGAAGTAGTCTCATGGGGCTTCCAAGGACTTCCGCCCAAATGTTATTGTCCCGATCTTCCGTGATCGCAATGACGGCTCCGATCGCATTGGTATTGGATCGTCGAATTGGGTCGAATCTTCCGTTCTCATAGACGTACAGGGCATCTTCGATTCCCACCCAGAGTCGGCCCGCATGATCTTCAAACAAAGATGTCACTTCCTGGCGGAGTAAACCGTTCGGCAATCGGATGGATGAAAGCCGGTCTCCACGAAGGGACCCAAGCGCACCATGATTTCCGATCCAGATCGTTCCATCCCGCGCCGCAAGGACCGAATCGACCAGATTGGTGCTGAGCCCTTGTCGAGTTGAGAATGTGGTAACGCGAACGTTTCGGAAACAATCGATTCCTTCGCTCGTTGCAATCCAGATGTTTCTTTCTTGGTCCTCATAGAAGCCAGTTACGGAGTCACTGGACAGACCGTCCGCACTGGAGAACCGATCTACCTTGTCTCCGTTCAAGCGATAGATTCCCTGGTCTTGGGTTCCAATCCACAGGGCATTCTCGTGGTCTAGAAACAACGCACTAACCTGAAGGGCGCTGTGATTCAGAGTCGGGTTGAGGGGCTTCCGAACGCCACGCACCCATTGCTGCAAACCCTGCCCTGGTCCGCGGCGGTCCATTCCGCTCCAGATCGAACCGTTGGAGTCGGCCGCAATGGCTTGAATGCCGCTCAGTCCTTCTCCACCTCTTTCCTTTGAGGGAGTGAATATCTTGGATGAGCCTGCTCTCCAACGAATTAGAAGGTTGACGCTGCCTATCCAGAGGTTGCCCTCGGAGTCCTCAGCGAGCGGTACAGCATAAGGAGAAGGGATTCCATCAGCCTTTCCATAGCAGCGGAGCGACTCGCCCTTGACTTCACAGAGAGGACCCTTGTCGTCATGAACTCGTGAGCGCGTGATCCAGATTCTTCCGTCGTGGCCCTGAACGATAGAATTCACGCGTCCGTCTGCACCCGGATAATTCGTCAAATTGCCGTTCTGAAGATGGGCGAGGTTCGTTGATGTTCCAATCCACAAGCTCCCGTCCGTTCCAGCCAGTAGCGAAAAGATGCCGCTTGACAAGAGCTTTCCCTTGAGTGGAACCCACGGAACAAAGCGAACCCCATCGAAACGAATGAGCCCATTTTCCGTGCCGATCCATAGATATCCATCCCGAGTTTGCGCAATGGCGTTCGGCGCACCGCTAAAGATGCCGTCCTGAATTCTCCAAGCGGTATGCCCATATTGAGAAATCTGCTTGTCGGGATTGACCGCCCACGCGGTGCAAGTCGCCAAGAGCAACAGGAAACAAATTCGGAGCGAACGCGAGGTCTTCAACTTGGCCCCCTTGGCGATTTCTATGCGTCCTGCTCCTGGTTGCGCAACAGGCACAGAGCAAATTCCTGCGGCAAGTGTTATGTGCTGCAGGGAAGCCATCAATTCCACGGCGTTCCCATCAACGAGGACTCGCTCCAGCGTTTCATCTTAAGCCGAATTGTGCATTCGCGGAATGTCATAATCTGCTGCTCGTGGGCTGCGGTTTTCTACAGTACGGCATCAGATTTCGAGCAAACCCCGTCGCACCGCAATGGTGACAGCATGAGTTCTGTCGTTCGCCTGCAGTTTGTCCACAAGGTTTTTGATGTGGAAATTGACCGTCGTCTCAGCAATTGCGAGTTGATCGGCGATTTGCTTATTACGATGGCCGTCTCGGATGAGCTGGAGCACCTGCAACTCCCGGGCGGTAAGATCATCTTCGCCGTAGTGCTCTGAGAGGCGCGCCGCAACTTCAGGAGGGATGTACCGTCGACCTGCGTGCACTGTCCGGATCACCCCCAGCAATTCGTTCTTCGGCATGCTTTTGAGAATGTAACCAGACGCCCCGGCACGCATGGCCCGCTGGATCTCGCCATCACCGTCAGAGGTGGTGAGCATGACAATACGCGCCTGAGGAAATTCTCCCCGAATCGCAACCATCGCATCTGTGCCATTCGTGCCAGGGAGTCGGAAATCCATTAGCGTGACATCGGGCCGGTGTTGACGGAACTCAGATAGCGCCTCAACGGCATCGGTTGCCTGTGCGACGAGAATCATGTCCGTCTGAGAAGCAATGATCGTGCTCAAGCCCTCCCGGAAAACAGGATGGTCTTCGACGCTCAAGATGCGAATTTGCTGGCTACCCATCCCGAGACCCTCACTGTGTTGATTGTAGAGGGCGATCGTTTCGTTTGAAAGTACCAGCTTATCCCGATGCCGGTTCGCATCCGGGGTTGCATCCTAAATTGACGGAATCCGGCGTCGTCGGCATGGGCGGGGCACTGAGCCTTCTGCTTTTCCGCGCATCAGATTGGCGAGGCTGACAAGTAATTCATAAGGTGTCCCGAGAATCCGCTATCCACACCGAAATTGACCGTAATTGATGCAAACCAGGACTAAACCACCGGTGTTCCCGAGACGCATATTCCGTAAGTTACAAACAATAAATAGGATGCGCTCTGTACCCGTTTTTGTACCAGCGTTGCCATTCTAAAATCATGAGGTCGTTTGCGAATCGTCACAATTTATAAGCCTCTTAGAATGAGGGTAGTAACGACGACCTTATATGGTGCCGGGAGGGGGGGTCGAACCCCCATGACCTTGCGGTCGGCGGATTTTGAGTCCGCTGCGTCTGCCAGTTCCGCCATCCCGGCTTTTGGGGTGGGTGACATTTGCAAGTATCGCACAGCGGTTGGGTGGGAGGCCAGTTTTCCGGGGGTTCTGCGGGTAGGGAGTTGGGTTTGGGACTTGCGTTCGGGCGGGGGGCGATTCGCGGAAAATTCATCAGCCGTCCGTGCGACAATGAAGAGTGAGAGAGATGACAAATACTCCCTTTCCTGACGCACCTTGTCCCGATTCCACGCCATCTGGCCCGAGCTATCCAGGCTCAAAGCCCCCTGCTGAGAACGCCCTGATTCCTGAACCGGTGGAGATGACTCCCGAGCTGCTGGCGCGGCACGGAGTGACTGCGCTGGAGTACGGGCGGATACTGGGTGCGCTGGGCCGTGTGCCCTCGCTGACGGAGCTTGGTATTTACTCCGTGATGTGGAGCGAGCACTGCTCTTACAAATCCTCAAAAGTGCACTTGAAGCGGCTGCCGACGAAGAGTGACCGCGTGGTGCAGGGGCCGGGCGAGAACGCCGGGATTATCGACGTGGGCGACGGTTGGGCGTGTGCGTTCAAGATTGAGAGCCACAACCATCCCAGCTATATTGAGCCGCACCAGGGCGCCGCGACGGGCGTGGGCGGGATTTTGCGCGACATTTTCACGATGGGCGCGCGGCCGCTGGCGGTGATGGATTCGCTGCGATTTGGGCCGATTGAGGCCGGAGGCGACGAAGAGGCGCTGGTGCGCAAGAACCACTCGATTGTGGAGGGCGTGGTGAGCGGAGTTGCTGGGTACGGCAACTGCTTTGGCGTCCCGAACCTGGGTGGGGAGACGAAGTTTGAGGCCTGCTACAGCGGCAATCCGCTGGTGAACGCGTTTGCGCTGGGCATGGTGAAGATTGACGAGATCTTCTACGGCAAGGCGACGGGAGTGGGCAACCCGGTGATTTATGTGGGCGCGAAGACGGGCCGGGATGGGATTCACGGGGCGACGATGGCCTCAGAAGAGTTCCATGAAGGGACCGAAGCGAAGCGGCCGAATGTGCAGGTGGGCGATCCGTTCATGGAGAAGCTGCTGCTGGAAGCCTGCCTGGAAGCGATGCAGACGGGCGCGATTGTTGGCATTCAGGACATGGGCGCGGCGGGGCTGACTTGCTCGACGTGCGAGATGGGCGCCCGCGGGGGCGTGGGACTGGATGTGGAGCTGGATTATGTTCCGCAGCGCGAAACGGGGATGAACAGCTACGAGATTATGCTGTCGGAGAGCCAGGAGCGGATGCTGCTGGTGGCCGACAAGGGACGCGAGCACGAGGTGCTGGAGGTCTTTTCGAAGTGGGGCCTGGACGCGAACATTGTGGGCGTGGTGAAGGCCGAGCCGCGGTTGCGGATTCGCCACCACGGGGTGGTTGTGGCCGATATTCCCAACGAATCGCTTACCGACGACGCGCCACTGTACAACCGGCCGGTGGGAGAGTGGAATGCGCCGGTGCCGATCGAGGCGTCGCAGGAAGTGGTCGATGCCTTGAGCGGTCCGCGGGATTACACGGCAGACCTGAAGAAGCTGCTGGCCGGCGCGAATGTGTGCAGCAAGCGGTGGGTGTATCAGCAGTACGACTCGATGGTGCAGACGAATACGGTGCAGGGGCCGGGCGGAGAAGCCGGCGTGATGCGCATCAAGGGCACCGGTAAGCCGGGACATGAGCGCGGTCTTGCAATGGCATTGGACGGCAACGGGCGCTGGTGTTATCTGGACCCGAAACTGGGCGCGATGCACGCCGTGGCCGAGGCTTGCCGCAAGGTGGCGGGGACCGGAGCGACACCGGTTGCGGCGACGAATTGCCTGAATTTTGGAAATCCGGAGAAGCCGGAGATCATGGCGCAGCTTTCGGCGGCGATTGACGGCATTGCCGAGGCGTGTACCGCGCTGGGAACGCCGATTACAGGCGGCAATGTATCTCTCTACAACGAGACGCGGGGCGTGGGGATTTATCCGACGCCGGTGCTGGGAATTGTGGGGATTCTGGACGATGTGACGAAGGCTGTTCCGTCGGGATTTCAGAGGGCCGGGGACGCGATTGTGCTGCTGTGGCCGGTGCCGCGGGGCGAAGATCCGGATCCGAAGCTGGTGGTTCCGTTTGAGCCAATTCCGATCAGCCAGTATCCGCTGCCGGCGCTGGAAGCCAAGCCGCGGGTGCGGGAGACGGCTGACGGCACAGATGCCGATTTTGGGGAAGATCTGACGGTGTTTGGTTCGTCGGAGTACGCGAAAGTTGTGCTGGGCAGTTTGTGGGGCCATCCGCCGGCGCTCGACCTGGACGCGGAAGCGGATTTGCATACGCTGCTGGCGGCGCTTGCCGCCAAGCGGCTGGTGCATTCCGTGAATGACATTGGGGATGGCGGCATTGCCGTGGCGCTGGCGCAGGCTGCGTTTGCCAAGGGCATTGGCGCGTCGGTGGAGCAGGACCCATCGCTGATGGCGAACCCGCTGTTTGGCTTGTTTGCCGAGCAGGCATCGACGATGGTGCTGACGGCAGAGCCGGGCGATGTGGCAGAGATTGAAGAGTTGGCGACGAAATACCAGTACATGGTGGCTCGGATAGGGACCACGGGCGGGGACCGGCTTGAGGTTTCAGTGTATGGGGACCCGGTGATCACGGCTTCGCTGGCGAGTTTGCGGCATATCTGGGCCGAGGCTCTGGAGTCTGCGCTGCATGACGAGGTGCTGGCATGAGCCGGTTGCAGTATCCGAGGCTGTTTCAGGGCGTTCCGGGAGTGGTTGACGAGACGGAAGAGATCAAGGAAATGGGCGCGCAGGATGCTCGCCCTGCCGTGAGCGAGGAAGACCCCAAGCTGCGCGAAGAGTGCGGTGTGATGGCGATCTTTGGGCATCCGGATGCGGCGCGTCAGGTGTATCTGGGGTTGTATGCGTTGCAGCATCGGGGGCAGGAGTCGGCCGGCATTGCGAGCGCGAATGGGCAGCACCTGTCGAATATCAAAGGGATGGGGCTGGTCTCGGAGATTTTCACGGAAGATGTGTTGGCCAAGTTGCCGGGAAGCATGGCGATTGGGCATACCCGCTACTCTACGACGGGCGACTCGGCGCTGTTGAATGCGCAGCCGATCCGGGTGGACTCGACGAAGGGTCTGATTGCGATTGCGCATAACGGCAACCTGGTGAATCTGGGCAATATCCGGTCAAGGCTGGAGCGCGCGGGTGCGTACTTCCAGACGACATCGGACTCGGAGATTATTGTGCAGCTGATTGCACACTCTGCGGCTACGTCGCTGGTGGACGCGATTGCCGACTCTCTGGGGCAGGTGGAGGGTGCGTTTTCAATTGTGATGATGACGCGCGACCGGGTGTTTGCTGCGCGCGATCCGCGTGGGTTCCGGCCACTGTCGATGGGCCGGATCAAGAATCCCGATGGGCCGGACACGATTGTGTTTGCGTCGGAGACTTGTGCGTTTGACCTGCTGCGAGCCGAGTACGAGCGGGATGTGCTGCCGGGCGAGCTGGTGATGGTTTCAGCCGACGGGGTGACGAGCCGGCAGTATGCGACGGGCATGCCGCAGTCGAGCTGCATTTTTGAGCATGTGTACTTTGCGCGGCCAGACAGCCGCATCTACGGCCGCTGGGTGCAGGAGAGCCGCGACGAGATGGGCCGGCAACTGGCTCGGGAGTCGCATGTGCCGGCCGATGTTGTGGTGCCGGTGCCGGATTCGGGGGTTACGGCTGCCCTAGGCTACGCTGAGGAAGCTGGGTTGCCGTTCAGGTTTGGGCTGATCCGCAACCATTACGTGGGGCGGACGTTTATTGAGCCGGAGCAGCGGGTGCGGGACTTTGGCGTGAAGCTGAAGCTGAACCCGGTGCGGAATCTGCTGGAAGGCAAGCGGATTATTCTGATTGACGACTCGATCATCCGGGGCACGACGAGCCGGAAGATTGTGCGGATGGTGCGCGGTGCGGGCGCGAAGGAAGTGCACTTGCGCATCAGCTGTCCGCCGACGATATCGCCCTGTTTCTATGGGGTGGATACGCCGTCAAAGCGGGATTTGATTGCGGCCAACAAGTCGGTGGAGGAGATTCGGCAGTTTATTGAGGCCGATTCGCTGGCGTACCTGTCGCTGGATGGACTGCTGCGATGCTGCGCGACGCCGGATGCGGCGGGACACCCGACGGGCTACTGCACGGCGTGTTACACAGGCAATTATCCGACGGAGTGGGTGGATGTGGACGAGATCTTGCCTGCGCCGCGCCCGGGCGGGCAGCAGCTGAGCCTTCCGCAGGAGTAGGGGCTGTCGCTGGATGATGCGAGGGGCCTGTATCGGCGATACTGACGCCTCGCTATTGCTCCCATACGTCTTCGGCCGCGGGTTCTTCTCCACCGGTGCGATTGAGAATGCGCAGAAATGCCTCGCGGTCAGCGCGGTTGCGCCGCTCCAGGAAGAACTCTTCCGTTTGCATTGCGGCAATCTTCTCGGCGGCGGCTACGACGAGAAACTGGTTCATGCTGGTTCCGTCCCGGTCGCTGATAGATTCCAGTGCCGTTTTGAGCGAGACAGGTAAACGCAGGGGAAAGGTTGCTACTCTGGTTGTCATGTTTCTACTCTCCTCAGGGCTTCGCCGGGTCGAATGACGTCGATTCCGAAGCTGTGCTTTGCATCGCGTAAGTCTTTTATGTTGAACGTTACGATTGCTTCAGCGGCACCGTTGACAGCAGCCTCAAGAACCAACTCATCGCCGGGATCGCGAAGCTGCGGACGCCACCGAAAATGAGTCTGAACAGGCTTCGCCATGGCGAGGATTCCATCGATAAAAGCAGATGCCTCAAGCAGGCTCAGCCCTGCCGCCAATCGGTGCTCGGCAAGCAGGCACTTTGCCTCGTACTCCAATGCCAGGGCCACACTGAGCAACATGGTGGCAGAGCCTTTGTCTATTCTGCGAAGTAACTCCGATGAAGCACCGGATGGGCTTCTCATTGCCGCCACCACTACGTCTGTGTCGAGCAAAAGTCTCACAGGGAAACGATATCACATCGCCGGTGATGTGATATCGAAGAATGCGCCGTTGTTACGACAACTCAAAGACCAGGGCTTCTACGCCGTCGGGGCCGGCCTGGATGGCGACTTCGATTTCGTCGGTGAGGGCGAGTCCGTCGCCCTGGGCCATGGGCTGTCCGTTGACTGTGGCTGAGCCGCGCGCGAGTTGCACCCAAGCGTGTTTGCTGGCGAGGGCGTGCTCAACCTTGTCGGCCGGGTCGATGCGAGTGGCGTAGAGCCTGGAGTCTGCGTTCCAGGCGAGGGAGTTGTCGCGGCCGTCCGGGGAGGCGAGTTGGTGGAGCAGGTTGCGCTCCTCAGCGACGGGGAAGTGGCGCTGGTCGTAGTTGGGGGTGATTCCGGAGGTCTTTGGCAGGAGCCAGATCTGGAGGAAATGGACCGTATCGGTGTCAGAGGCATTGAACTCCGAGTGGCGGAGTCCGGTGCCGGCGGACATGTGTTGGGCATCGCCGGGACGCAGGAGGCCACCTTCACCGATGGTGTCCTGGTGGCGTAGGGCGCCGGAGAGGACCCAGGTAACGATCTCCATATCCTTGTGGCCGTGAGTACCAAAGCCGCGGCCTGGGCTGACGACATCTTCATTGATGACGCGGAGGTTGCGGAATCCCATGAAGGCGGGGTCGTGATAATCGGCGAAGGAGAAGGTGAAGTGGGAGTCGAGCCAGCCGTGGTTGGCGTGGCCGCGATCGGTGGATTTGCGGAGGATAATCATGACTTTTCTCGTCTTTCCGGCTGGTTGGTGAGGCGTTGGAGGTTGCGCGAGGCCGGAAATGTAGACGCAAGCCGATTGCCGTGAGCCGGTCAACTCATGAAGCAGCGCTATCTGAATGGATGCGGGGTCGACAGGAAAGGGTGCATGGGTGGGTCCGGACGCAAAAAAGGGGAGCCGATTGGGCTCCCCACGGATGTTGGCGGCTGGCAGAGACTAGCTGGCCGAAGGAGTGGTGGCTGCTGGAGCCGGTGCGGCAGGGGCAGCGGCTGGTTCAGCGGACTTAGATTCGGCGGGCTTGGATTCCGCAGAGCTGGAATCCCCGGGGGCACTTTCCGCGGCGGTGGCTGTAGCTGCGGCTTTTGATTTTCCGGCGTAATCGTTGACGTACCAGCCGGCGCCTTTGAACTGAAGTGCGGGCGCGGTTACGGGGCGAATGAGCTCACCCTGACACTTGGGACAGACGGTTTCAGGGGTTGCCGAAAAGCTCTGGATTTTCTCAAAGCTGTAGCCACACTGGGTACAGCGATATTCATAGAGGGGCAAAGGGAAAGCCTCCGCAATTCGATGGTTCTCTTTCATTCTATCGGGTTGGAGGGAAATTACGCGCAAACGGGGAGGACGCGGTTCTTTCCGCAGGTTGGGGCGGGGAGCAATTTTCAAAAAAAGAAGTTGCGCGCTCACCTACGATGTGTGTTACTGTCAGTAACGTTATGAACAGTAACGTTTCGATGGACGGCGCGATGGGTGAGCACGACCCGGCAGAGCTGGGTGAGTTGGAGCGGGTGATTCTGCAACTGCTGTGGAGCCGGGGAACGATGACGGCGGAGTATGTGCGGGAGGAGCTGGCAGGTCAGCAGCGGAGCCTGAAGGATTCAACAGTGCGTACGGTGTTGCGGCGGCTGGAAGAGAAGGGCTACGCGCGGCATGAGGTGGACAATCGGACGTTTGTGTATGCTCCGGCGGAGCCAGCACGGATGGTGGCAGGGCGTGCGGTGAAGCGAATTCTGGACAGATTTTGTGCGGGTTCGGTGGAGGCTCTGCTGGTGGGGATGGTGGACTCTGAGGTGCTCGATTTGGAGGAGTTGCAGCGGCTAGCGGAGCGGATTGCAAAGGCGCGGGGCAGCAAATCGGAGGGAGATGGCGTCTTATGAACAAGGCTGAATTGATTTGGCTGGTGCCTGTGATTGTGGAGGCTGCTCTTCGTTCCCTGGGAGTGGCGTTGCTGGTGGGTGTGGGGATGTGGGTGTTGCGGATTCGGCAGTTGCCTGCGGAACGTGTTGCCTGGGTGCTGGTGCTTGCGGGAGCGGCACTTATGCCGTTGGCGATGCGTGCGCCATTGCCGGTGATGGAGTGGGCATGGCAGGTTCCGGCTTCGGGCTGGACGGCGAAGGTGACGCAGAGTGAGCCAGAGACGCAGCAGACCGTGGCAGCGCAGGAGGTGGGTGGGGTATTTCCGGCAGGAGCAGGGAAGGCATCGATGATGGATGCAGCGCGGGTTGCAGAGCCGAGAGCGCTGGACGCGGGGAAGGCTCAGCCGGTCGAGAGTGGGACGGTTGTGGCGAGCGCGGGAGGGGGGGAAGCGACGGGTGTTTTGGCTTCGCGTGGAAGCGGGCGGCCGGTGATGGAAGCGATTGCCGCGGTGTATTTGCTGGTGGGACTGGGGTTGATGGTGCGTTGGATACTGAGCCTGGTGATGTCGTGGGGGCTTTGGCGAAGAGGAGTGCCGGTGAGCCTGGAAAATGGCCGGCAGATGCGGGTGCGCGTGAGCGGCGAGATTGCGTCGCCGGTGACGATAGGGCGTGGGATTCTGTTGCCCGCCGGGTACGAGCGGTGGGCCGAGGAGAAACTGCGCATTGTCCTGGCGCATGAGCAGGTGCATGTTGCGCAGGGGGATTTTGCCGTGCAGGCACTGGCGGCGCTTCATGCGGCGGTGTTCTGGTTCAGTCCGCTGGGGTGGTGGTTGCGGCGGAGATTGTGTGAGTTGGCCGAGGCGCTGAGCGATTGCGCCGGGATGGCCGAAGCGACGGATGCGCCTGCGTATGCGCAGGTATTGCTGGAATTCGCGGCACTGCCGCGTACAACCCGAATGGCAGGAGTTCCCATGGCAAATTCTTCGAATGGTTCAGGTTTTGCACGCCGCATTGAGCGGATATTGGCGGAGGGAGGGCCTCGGCTCTCTTCCAACCCGCGTCGGGCTGTGCTGGTGGCCTCATTGATGGTGGCTACGGCGGTGGTGGCAACGGTGGCGATGGTGCGGGTGGTCCCGGTGGTGAAGGCGGCCGGCGCGGGGCAGAGTGTAGGGCAAGTGACCAGCGCAGAGCAGGTGACGAGCGCGAATGGGCCGGAAGTGCAGGCGACGCCACCGGCTCCGGCCGCGGCACCTATGGCAGCCCCGGCTCCGCTGGCGGCTCCTGAGCCAGATGTTGCTCCGCTGGCGGCGCCAGCGCCGGATGCTTCATCGGAGACAGAGGCACGCAAGGAGGCGGCGGAGGCGCATGAATTTGCCAACGATGCGAAAGAGATTGAATTGGAGGAATCCGCGGGCCACGGGTATGTGTTTGTGAAAGGGGGGCGGGACAGTGAGTTGGCGGTGCGGGGCGTGCCGAAGGAGGAAGTGGAGAAGATTCGGCGGGAGCACAAAGGGAGCTACTTGTACTTTGAGCAGAACGGCAAGGGATATGTGATTGACGATCCGGCCCTGGTGGCGGAGGGGAAGAGCTTCTTCAAGGGAAATCCGGATTTCAAGCTGGACCAGGCGAAGCTGCAGGCGGAGATGGCCGAGTTACAGAGGCAGATGGCGAAGATCGATATGGAGCAGGTGCGCAAGCAGTTGGAGTCTCCGGAGTTCAAGGCGGAGATGGACAAGCTGGCCAAGCAACTGGGTACGATGGAAGAGCAGAAGGCCAAGGAACTGGCTGAGCGGGCGGCGGAGATGACCGCGAAGATGGACAAGGAGATCCAGGAGGAGAAACTGGGCAAGCTGGACGAGCAAATCGGGGATATGGACGGCAAGATCGGAGATATTCAGGGCAAGATTGGGGACCTGAATGGCAAGCTTGGCGAGGAGATGGGCAAGATGGGCGCGAAGCAGGGCGAGCTTGGCGAGAAGATGGGGAAGATCGGCGAGCAGTTGGGGCGGCTGGGAATGCTGGACGGGCAGCAGGCAGGCGAGGCCAACGAACGGCTGCGGAAGTTGCTGGACGAGGCAGTGAAGAGCGGGAAGGCCAAGCCGGTGGATTGAGCGGCGGGACTTTGCGAATTGAGGGTTGGAGCGGGCAAGGTTGTGCGCCGGGTGGAAAGGCGTATACTTGCCCGTTCTGATTATGGGCGACTTAACTCAACTTACGCTGCCGAGCTTTGTGCAGAACGCGACGATGCTGACGATCTTCCTCGCGTTTCTGGGGTACATGGCCACGTTCCTGAGTGCGCGGATGCTGGCGCGGCGGCGGGACAAGCTGAAGCTGGTGAACCGGCGGCTGAACGAGTTTTACGGGCCGCTGTTTGTGGCGTCGCAGGCGGGTCACATTGCGTACCGTTCGCTGCTGAAGAAGCAAGGCAAGGACCAGTGCCATCCGATACGGGACGAGGACCTGAAGGAGTGGGTGCTTTGGATGCGCACGATCTTCATGCCGCTGAACGACATACGGGAGAAGATCATCATCGAGAAGGCGTACCTGGTGGTGGAAGAGCAGATGCCGAATTGCCTGCTGGAGTTTGTGACGCACGTTGTGGGCTACAAAGCTGTGATGGCGAAGTGGGCGGAGGGCGACTACACGGAGCGTCGGTCGACGATTGGGTGGCCGCCGGCGTTTGACGGGTATGTGAAGCGGTCGTTTGAGGCGCTGAAGCGGGAACAGACGGCGCTGCTGCACAGCGCGTTGTGGCGGCTATTCCATGGGGTGAAGAACGGCAGGGGCAAGGACTGAGGGTCTGAGGGACTGAGGGACCAGGGACCCCAAAAGTGGCTTTTAGGCTGTTTTACAAGCGAAACGAAAAAGTTAAGTTGTTGATTGCATTGGGCCCCCATACCAAAAAGCGAAACAAAAGAGAACTAAGTGTGTTTTTGGGCGCTTTCAGGAGCTTTTCGCCTCTCGCTTCTAGCGCTTGGCTCTGTCGAGCTGCGCTCCAAGGCGATTTTGGGTGTGATTGGGTTCATAGGATTATTGTGCGCGTTTTGGGTTTAATTCTCGGCAATTCAGGGAGAAGATTTTTGGGACAGTGGACAGTGTGAGCGGTGCAGGCGCCAAGAAGTGCGGCCGGTGGACAAGAGTGAGCAGACGATCTTGCCTGACCTCGCCGTACACTGGACCTCAGCTTGGGCATTTTCTGGTCCAAGGACGAGCATGAAGGGTTTCGCGAAGCAGAGGAACGTCGTGGCGGCCATTCGAGGGTCGCCGGAAGTTGGACCGCAGACCGATGCGTTGATCGGCCAGGTGGAGTCTTATGTGCGTGGATGTTTCAGGCAATGCGACAGATGATCTGACGTTCGACGCGGAACAACTGCGGACCAAGTATCACGTCCAAGCCGCGGACGGCGAATGGGGTGAACATCCCAATTACCCGATGAAGGAGTGGCGTGCTGAGGTTGATGGCAAGCGAACTCGCGTCGGCTACTGGGATTGGGTTGTGACAAAGCTCAGGCCTGCGGTAAACGAAGGCGATAAGTCCCATGTGCTGGCGGCCGCAGAGAAGAAGGAATATGAGGAGTTGGAGACGGAAGACCCTGGGAATCAGGGTTCCTAGACGATAAGTGACTCAGGGCTGGGGTGCGTGGGTCTGCGGAGTTGGCGAAAGGCGGGGCCCCGGGGTATCGAGCCCCTCGGTGGGGTCTGATTTGGGAAGATTGATTCCTGGGGTTAAAACCCCAGGCTTTCACCCCGCCAACGAGGACCTGTTGTCGGGGCCGCCGTGCTCCCTCCGGGATCGAGCTTTGCTCGATTGTGGTTTCTGTTTTGTGGGGGTTGGGGGAGTGGTCGTCCCCGGTCCCCAAGTGCAAGGGACCGGGGGCACCCGGAGGGGTTTGGGCGAGGGGAAGAGCAAGGGGAACAGCAGATTCCCTTCGGGAATGACAGACAGAGAAGCAAGGGCAAGAGCAGAAGCAAGAACAACCGCAACAGCAGATTCCCTTCGGGAATGACAGACAGAGAGGCAAAGGCAAAAGCAAGGGCAAGGGCAAAAGCAAAGGCAAAGGCAAGGCAGGAGCAGATGCGGAAACGCCCCGGTTTTGGCCGGGGCGTTTTGGTGTTTGGATGATTTGCAGCAGAGCCGCCGGGTTAGTAGCGGTAGGTGTCGGGCTTGTAGGGGCCTTCTACTGGTACGCCGAGGTAGTCGGCCTGCTTCTTGGTGAGGGTGGTGAGTTTGACGCCGATTTTTTCCAGGTGGAGGCGGGCTACTTCTTCATCGAGGTGCTTGGGGAGGACGTAGACGCCGACTTTGTATGTGTCCTTGTTGGCCCAGAGGTCGATTTGGGCCAGTGTCTGGTTGGCGAAGCTGTTGGACATGACAAAGCTGGGATGTCCGGTGGCGCAGCCGAGGTTGACCAGGCGGCCTTCAGCGAGGACAAAGATGCTGTGGGCGGCCTGTCCGGGGGCTGCTGCGAAGTTGTACTGGTCGACCTGGGGCTTGATGTTGAGCCGTGTTGCGGTGGGGTCGGAGTTGAGGAGATCGATCTGGATTTCGTTGTCGAAGTGGCCGATGTTGCAGACGATGGCCTGATCCTTCATCAACTTCATGTGTTCGAGGGTGATGATGTCGAGGTTGCCGGTGCAGGTGACGTAGATGTCTCCGCGGCCGAGCGTGTCCTCGATGGTGGTGACTTCAAAGCCTTCCATGGCAGCCTGGAGGGCGTTTATGGGATCGACTTCGGTAACGATGACGCGTGCGCCCATGCCGCGGAGGGAGTGAGCGGAGCCCTTGCCGACGTCACCGTAGCCGCAGATGACGGCGACTTTGCCGGCGACCATGACGTCAGTGGCGCGCTTGATGCCGTCGGCCAGGGATTCGCGGCAGCCGTAGAGGTTATCGAACTTGGACTTGGTGACGGAGTCGTTGACGTTGATGGCGGGGACGAGGAGCGTGCCCTGCTCCATCATCTTGTAGAGGCGGTGGACGCCGGTTGTGGTTTCCTCAGAAACACCGCGCCAGTCTGCGGCTACTTTGTGCCAGTGCTGGGGATCTTCGGCGTGGACGCGCTTGAGAAGATCCTTGATGACCTGCTCTTCGTGGCTTCCGGACGGGGTAGATACCCATTTGTCGCCGTTTTCGAGTTCGAATCCTTTGTGGATCAACAGGGTTACATCTCCGCCGTCGTCGACGACGAGTTCGGGGCCTTTGCCGCCCTTGTGGGCGAGAGCTTTCCAAGTACATTCCCAGTATTCCTCCAGGGACTCGCCCTTCCATGCGAAGACGGGAACGCCGGATGCGGCGATGGCCGCGGCGGCGTGATCCTGTGTGGAGAAGATGTTGCAGCTGGCCCAGCGGACCTCCGCGCCGAGGGAGACGAGGGTCTCAATGAGGACGGCGGTTTGGATGGTCATGTGGAGAGAGCCGGTGATGCGCACGCCCGCGAGCGGCTGCTGGGCGGCGTATTTGCGACGGATAGACATGAGGCCGGGCATTTCGTGCTCGGCAATGGCGATTTCCTTGCGGCCCCAATCGGCGAGGGAGAGGTCTGCGACCTGGTAATCCAGTAGCGAGAGTTCAGCGGTTGAAGCGGCCATTCATGATCTCCTGTTATCGACTTATCGTGATATGTTGATATGTATCAGATTTCCTATGAAAACGTCAATTCTTAAAACTCTACGAGTGGTGGCAGATCCGAGCCGGTTGCGCATATTGATGCTGCTGGGGGCGGAGGATTTGTCTGTGGCGGAGTTGCAGGAGATTCTTGCGATGGGCCAGAGCACGATATCTACGCACCTGTCGCAACTGAAGCAGGCGGGGCTGGTGGAAGACCGGCGGGTGGGGAAGAACAGTTTTTACCGGCTTGTCGGCGAGGATGTGATGCCGGCGGGTTTGCTGGCGCAGGCACGGCCTGAGATCGAGGAAGCCGGGGCGGACGAAGCTTCGATGCGGCTGGTGGTGAAGAAGCGTCAGGACCGGATGCGGGCGTTTTTCGACAGTGTTGCGGGGCGGATGGGGAAGGATTATGTCCCTGGGCGGTCGTGGAAAAGTCTGGCGGAGGCATTGCTGACGCTGTTGCCGCCGATGGTGATTGCGGACCTGGGCGCGGGGGAGGGGAGGTTTTCCCTGATGCTGGGCCATCGTGCGACGCGGGTGATTGCGGTGGACAACTCGGCTCGGATGGTGGAGGTGGGCCGGGAGCAGGCGGCGCGCGCCGGGCTGGGGAATGTGGAGTTCAGGCAGGGGGATATGGAGGAGGTTCCGATCGGGGATGGCGAGGTGGACCTGGTGTTCTTTTCCCAGTCCCTGCACCATGCGCTGCACCCGAGGCGAGCGCTGCAGGAGGCGTGGCGGATATTGCGTGGCGGGGGCCGGGTGGTGTTGCTGGACCTGCTGAAGCACCGGTTTGAGGAAGCGCGGGAGCTGTATGCGGATGAGTGGCTGGGCTTCAGCGAGTGGGAGGCGGTGGGACTGCTGGAGGAGGCGGGATTCGGGGAGGTGCGGAGCAGTTTGGTGGACAAGGAGGTGGAGAGCCCCTATTTCCAGACGTTGCTGGCGATGGGGCGGAAGGCTGGGTGAGGGTCAGGCGAGTACGGGCAGGGTTGGCAGGTCGGCGGCGAGCAGGTTCATGGGTGTGAGTCCGCGCTGGCGGAGGGTGCGGATGGAGAGGGCGTCGTGACGTTTGGCGAGGCGCTGTCCGTTGTGGTCGGCGACGAGGGCGCAGTGGAACCAGGCGGGGATGCTCAGGCCGAGAGCGCGGAGAATGAGGATTTGCCGGGCGGTTGATTTGAGCAGATCCGCGCCCCGGACTACTTCCGTGATGGCCATTGCGGCATCGTCGACGGCGCAGGCTAGCTGGTAGCTGGGAGTGTTGTCGCGGCGCCAGACGAGGAAGTCTCCGAAGTCCTGTCCGGCGACGAAGCGCTGTGGGCCGAGGTTGAGGTCGTTGAATTCGACGACGGTGCGTTCGGGGACGCGGAAGCGCCAGCTGACGTTGCCGAGGGATGCGGTGAGCTGGTTGGGGCCTGGCAGTTGAGGGATGAAGGGCCCGTGTTTGCGGCAGGTTCCGGGGTAGATGGGCTCGTCGTCTGGGGAGCGCTGGCCTTCGTGCGGGGCGGAGGCGATGGAGGCGAGATCTTTTCGGGAGCAGGTGCAGGGATAGAGGAAGCCGCGGCGCATGAGCTTGCGCCAGGCATTTTCATAGAGGGGCTGGCGGCGGCTTTGCAGGTACGGGCCGAAGTCTCCGCGTGAGGTGAGGCTGAGCGAGGAGGTGAGAGAGGAGAAGACGCCGGATTTTTCGGAGCGGTTCGGCCCCTCCTGCCAGCGGATGCCGAGCCAGCGGAGGTCTTCGACGGCGGCGTCGATGAATTCAGCGCGTGAGCGTTCGGTGTCGAGGTCGTCGATGCGGAGTACGAGGGAGCCGGCGGCATCGCGGGCGCGCTGGTATGCGGTGAAGAAGGTGCGAGCGTGGCCGACATGGAGGAGCCCGGTCGGGGAGGGCGCTAGCCGTCCGCGATAGGGGTCTGCCGGGAAACGAAAGGTACCAGGGGCCACAACCAAAGGATACGCAGTGCGGGTGGCGGGGGCAATGGAGGAAAACTGGGAGGGAAGGGTAGGGTGGGGCATGGCGGAAAGGCCTTGCCCCATCGGTGGAGAGAGTTGGTCGGGTGAGGCTTATTCTTCGGTGTGCTGTTTGGGGGTTGCTTCGGAGTCTTTGTCGGCGTCGGGGTGATGGGCTTCGTTGGGATGTTGGGTGTGGTCGTGGATTTGCTGGATGAGTTGGTCGGGATTGATGCTCATGCCGACGACGTCGAGTTCATGGCCGTCGAGGTCGAGGATCATCATGCCGATGCGGTCGCCTTCGGGGCGGACGAAGATGAGGGTCTGGTCGCCGCCGGAGCGTGAGGTTTCGCGGATCATGCGCTGCCAGCCTTCGCCGATGCGCTGGGAGACGAGCTGGTTGAGTTCTTCGCCGTCGACGGGCTGGTTGAAGTGTTCAAAGTCTGCGACACGCAGCTGGTGGACGCCGCCGTGGGTGGCAGCGCCTGCGAGGCCGGAGACGATGCCGGCAAAGGGAATGCGGGTGGCGTGGGCGTGGTAGCGCGACTCGATGCCGTGGACAACGGAGTCAAAGCCGGCGACGAGGGTGTTGGCGGGGCCGGTGGAGGCGAGGACGATGACTGGAGCCATGACGGCGGCGAGGCCGAGAGGCAGCAGGAGCATGGTCCAGACGGGCTTTCGGGAGGCGGGGTTGGGGATCATTTGGTCACCTTTTTCTCGGCCTTTTTGACCGCGTCCTTGGGGATGCCGAAGTTGCCGCCGAGCTGGCTGAGGTGGTCGATGTCGATGGGGCCGAGGATGAGGACGAGGGAGAGCTCCTTGTCTTCGGCGTCGAGAACGAAGAGCCCCTGCATCTGGCCGTTGACCAGCTTGACGTAGACATCGGTGCCGGTGGCGATGCCCTTGGTGCGCTCACGGACCATGGGGGACCACTCGGAGCTTTCAAAGTATTTGCGGAGGGCGTCGAGGTCGTCGGAGGTGTAGCTGTGCTCCTTGGCGAACTCGTACTCGCGGACATAAACGCCCTGGAGTCCCTGGATCATTTGCTTGACGGCCTGGGAGTCCTTGTCGTTGCCCTTGGCATCCATGAATTTGGAGGCGAATGCGAGCATGTTGCGGTCGAGCGTGACCTCGGTGGTGTGCTCGGCGCGGGCGGCGAGGGATTTTTCAATGGGTGAGGGAGCAGGGAGCTGGTCTTGAGCCTTGGCGGCGAGGGGCGCGGCCAGGGCGAGGAAGAGAGTGGGGAGGATGACGAATTTCATGGGAGCCTCGTGGGGTTGGGTTGGGTTCTACTGGTCATCATTGTCGTGGTCGTTGACGCGGTTGGCGGCGTTTTGCAGCGCATGGTTGGTGATGCGCAGGGCGGTGAGGACCTGTTCGCGGGCGGCTTCGCCCTTGCGGCGCTCTTCCTGCTGACGGTAAAGGGCAACGCCGGAGAAGACAGCGGCGATGACGAGTGAGGCAGCGACGCGCTGGAGGAGCCAGCCGCGGCCATGCTGGCGGTTGCGGCGGGCGCGGGCCTGGGCGAGGACGCGGGTGCGAAGGCCGGCGGGCGCGGGCTGAGGCCGGAGGAGGAGATGGAGTCGGCGCTCGAGTTCGAGGATTTCGCGCTGGGTCTCGAGAGACGGCTGAGAATCGGATTGGTTGGGAATGCGGTCGTTATGCTCCACGGTGGAACTCCTTGAGGTGGTCAGAGGCGAGGGCGCGGAGTCGTTTGAGTCCGCGCTGCAGGTGGCTCTTGACGGTGGCCACCGGGGTGTTGAGGGTGAGGGCGATTTCGTCGGGGGAGAGCTCTTCCTGATAGCGGAGGAGCAGGGCTGCGCGCTGGGGCTCGGTGAGGCTGGCCAGGAGCTGCTCGAGCTTGGCGGCGAGGGCGGCGGGCGCGGGGTCGCCGGAAGGGCCGTGGTGGTCTTCGAGGCCGTGGTGGTCTTCGAGCTCGAGCCAGGCGCCGGTGTCCCAGCCAGGCTGGCGGGTGTGGCGGCGGCGTAGCGCGTCGGAGGAGCGATGGACGGTGACCTGACGGAGCCAGAAGCGGGCGTGGTCGGCGGTGGAGATGCGATGGAGGTTGCGATCGAGTTCGAGCAGGACGTCCTGGGCGATTTCCTCGGCGAGTCCGCGGTCGCCGGTCATGCGCAGGGCGAGGGAGAAGACCATGGACTGGTGCTGATCGACGAGAGTCTCGAAGTCGGGCTGCCAGCGGGCGTCGGATTGGGCGAGGTGGGTGGCCTGGCTGGCGGGGCTGGTGCGCCAGGGTAAGACTTGCCGGAGGTGGAGGGAAGCTGCCATGGTTGTCTACCTACTACTCCGCAGGAAGGTGCGTTTGCGGATGCAGGGAGGTACGGTTTTTTTTGCGGGGTGGTTCAGGAGGGGGAATCTCAGGTTAGAGATACAGAAATGTCCGGTGAAATGTCCGGTTTGAAGTCCGCCAAGATTTATCTGTAGCACCCAATTCAGCAATACCTTACGAGGATGGAGTCCGTCAACATGGTTGCCAGAATGTCCGGATTGATGTCCGGATGGGAGACGAATTTGAGGTGACTGGCGCTGGAGCAGTGAATATACTCGTCGTCATGAGAATCCCTTGCCAGGAAAACGACGCGGCCGAGTTTGTAGCTGCCGTCAACGGAGTCGTCGAGGGCTTGCTGAGCCAGGATGCGCCAAGGGAGTTGATTGTGGTGAAGATCAATAGCTGGTTTGGGCCCAAGTGGCTCGGATTCTCGGGCATCCCAATGCAGGGTCTCGCGGTTTTTTACAAGGCCCTGAGAATTCCTCCCTTTGTGCCGAATCGTGTCGTTTCACAGCGCCGATTCACTGGCCTGCTTTCTGACGAAGTTGGTTCCGGAGAGCCACTCCATCGGAACGTCCTTGGCAGAACAGCATTAAAGAGGCTTGCATCCGAGGTCGCGCCCGGAGCAATGCTCCTCTGGTACAGCGGAAGCACCGCCAAGACCGGACGAGGAAGCATGATGGTCTATCAGTCAGCTGGGGATCACTATCGCTCCTGGTACGTGCAGTGGGGCCAGCGGGGGTCGTGGCATTCGCCACATACGTCCGGGCTGAAGGTTCAAGATCTACTTAGGATGCTGAAGGCTGAGCCGATGAATTCCGCAGCGGTGGCGCACTAAGGCACTTTCCAAGCAAAATGAGCTTTTCAATCGATGCAATCCAACTCCCTCATGGAGTTAGGTTGTGTGCGTGCGCCTCCTTGGGGCGCCTTAGAACAGGTCAGGGACGGTGTGGAAGGAGATGCGGGTGGGGGCGGCTTTGAGGGCGGTGAGCATGGAGGCGGGGGCGAGGGTGGCGAGGCCGTATTTGTGATTGATGGCGTCCATGGCCTGGGCGAGGCGGGCGCGCTCTTCGCCGCCGTCTTCGGAGTCGAAGAGGGTGAGGGTGTGGAGGGCGTCGGGGACGAGGTCGGAGAGAACGACGGAGACGAAGAAGGGTTGCTGGTGTTTGGGATCCTGGGGGCGCGAGGCCCAGAGTTTGGTGAGGGCGTGGATGAGGGTGGTGTTGTCCTGGCACTCGGTGATGCGGAGGTCTGCGGACCAGCCCTCGGATTTGGTGGGGCCGAAGGTGGAGCTGCGGGGCATTTTGCCGTCCTGGACGAAGGCGAGGGAGACGCCGATGCGGGCGGCCCAGAGACCTTCCTTGCGCATGCGCATGGCGGCTTTGTGGAGGAGTTTGTGGGCGACGGCCCAGGCTCCGTCGTGGGTGCGGAGCTCGGGGGCGAGGACGTGCTGGTGGCTGAGGGACTTGGAATGCACGGTTTCGGCCATGTTGAAGTCTTCGCCGCGGAGCCAGTGCCAGAGGCGTTCTCCCCAGACGGAGCCCCAGAGCTCGGCGGTTTGTTCGCGGTTGAGAGCGAGGAGTTGGGGCATGGTGGAGATGCCTTTGACGTTGAGGCGTTTTTCCGTGCGTGCGCCGATGCCGGGCAGGTCGCGGAGGGTGAGGGTGGCGAGGGCATCGCGGAGGATGTCCGGGGTGAGGGCGACGAGGCCGTCGGGTTTTTCCATGTCGGAAGCGATCTTGGCGAGGTAGCGGTTGGGAGCGAGTCCGACGGAGCAGCGGAGGGTGGAGCCGGCGATGTCGCGGACGGCCTGTTTGACGCGGCTGCCGAGTTGCATGGCGGCGAGCAGGGGGCGTTCGCGTCCGATGAGGCGGCAGGCCATTTCGTCGATGGAGAGGACGGCGGAGACGGGCAGGCAGCTTTCGACGGCTTCGACGATGCGGTGGTGGTATTGGGTATAGAGCTCATGGCGGGCTTCAACGAAGACGATGTCGGGGCAGAGGGCGCGGGCATCGTGGACGAGGGTGCCGGTTTTGATGCCGAGAGCCTTGGCCTCATAGCTGGCGGCGAGGCAGACGGTGGTGTCGGTGACCATGGGGACGACGGCGACGGGGCGGTTGCGGAGCTCGGGTCGGTCCTGCTGCTCGACGGAGGCAAAGTAGGAGTTGAGGTCGACGAAGAGCCAGTCGAGGCAGGGGATGATGGGCGCGGGATTCGGTGGAGCCGGGGAGTTCAGGGCGGTTGCCATGGATGCCTCGCGATGATTGTATTTTCGCTATAGTTTCGCCTTTTGGCAAGTGTATCGTTTAGGGCTGTTCTCCTCATGTTTTTGAGTGCTACACTGGTGCCGTTGACAATCCGGCGAGGTTTTCTCCGGGTCTCCCAGAGTTGGGCAGGGCCGGACGTGAGGGCTTCGAATCCGGATGAAAGCGGCTACGACCATGCATACGATAGCGCACGCATTATTCTCGATGGAAACGTTCTTTGCGGCTCTTATTACCATTGCGGCGGCAGTACTGTTGTTCTGCTGCGTTGGCTGCTCGGACTGCCGGTGCCGGGAGAAGGACGAGATATTCCGTCGCAAGTCGGTTTAGTGCGTGAGGCTGAGGCCCGGGAGTAGAGGCGGGCATCAAAGCGTCGAGCGAACCAAGCCCCGAAGGGGACACAGTGTAACTGTGTGCTTCGGGGCTTTTTGCTGTCTTGAGGCTGGATGGCAGGGTTGGGTCAGGGTTGGGTCTCGATGGGATTGATGGCGGGGAAGTGCTCCTGCCGGGCGGCCTGGAGGAGGCGGGCATTGGTGGTGAGGAGGGTGATTTCGAGACCCTGTGCCATTTCCCTGGCGACGATGATGGAGGCGAGCTGGAGGGCTTCCTGGGAGCGGAGGTCGTAGTGGTCGAGGAGTTGTCGGGCGGCTTCAAGGACAGCCGGGTTGAGGGGCTGCTGGACCATGCGCGCGGCCTCAAGTCGGAGGATGTCGCGGGCGGACTGTGCGTCCTGGGGCGAGATGTCTCCGGCGCGTTCGCGGCGGAGCAGTGCGGCGTAGACGTCGAGGGGAGTGATGGCGGAGATGAGCTTGCTGTTGTCTTCTGCGGCTTCCATGAGGCGGATCATGGTGTCCGTACCCGCCTCCTGGACGAAGAGTTTGACGAAAGCTGTTGAGTCGAGGAAGTAGCGGCTCACTGATTCCCCCGTTCATCTTCAAGGGTGTCCGCGAGTGGCTCGCCGTGCACGGAGATGGGGCGGAAGCGCTGTGCTTCCTCGGGGATGCCGGCTTCGGCGCGGTTGAGGCGGATGGTGGTGGTGGGGTATGCGGGCGTTTTGGGGTTTGGAATTTTGCTGGTGAGCACGACGCCGCGCTGGATGGCTTCGGCAAGGATGAGCTGTCGGGATTCGGGCTGCTGATT